>PPYE01357306.1_pt1 | contig 49774 bp, 42 predicted proteins | sample 1559881 | NCBI WGS metagenome assembly PPYE01 (sample SAMN08240022, study PRJNA423297) | Human gut metagenome, whole genome shotgun sequencing project.
ATTGGTATTTACGCGCGATTTCTTATCATTTTGATTGTTGCATGAGATTTGTCGTTGTATTGGCGTTGTATCAGCGTTGTTCGTTTCGACAGACAGGGCAATGCGAAGGCCTTAATAGCGTGGAACGAGCAGCAGACTGGCTCCGCGCTTCTTTGTATATATACCTTAATAATAATTTGGCAGGTTGGGAGCCTCTGTCATTAAATAGGAAAGGCATGAGGCAGTCTGAACGTGCAAGTATAATGAGAATAGTTTCTGATTTGATAGAGGCTGATGGTATCATTGATGCAAGAGAGATTATCTTTCTTGATTCTTTGCGTGAGAAATATGGAATCAAGAAGGAAGATGAAGTGGCTGCTGCCTCCTATACTTTTGCGGCGGCTTTGAACGAACTTCTTTTGGCTGATGATAGTCTTAAGCATGATTTGATTGGTGATTTCAATCAAACGGCAATGTCTGACAATTATTGTGCAAGGGAAGAGGCTTTGCTGATATTAGCTTTACGTTGCTGTTTGACTATCAATATGGGAAGTTCGGTAACTGTACTTTCCATTGATACATCTGAAATAAAATTTGAAGATACTCAAATTCTCTATGTTGAAAGTGAATTTGATAAGAAAATCAATGAGCAAATCCAAAATAGTTATCGTGAAATCTGTTCGGAGATACGGTTAGCGGGTTTTGATTTTGTTTATTTGCCAAAAATAGCGGAACATTATCAAAGTATTTCTGAAACGGATTTGTATCAGATTGCTGATTTCTTATATCCTAAGGTAAGCTATGAACGACTGCAAGTTATTATTAAGCAGTTGCGTAGCTTGTCAACAGAACGTTTTTGTAAAGACCTATTGGCTGCGAAATTGAATGTGAAAGAGTTTGGACTAGTAAATCCTTCTTTCATGATAAAGATTGGGGAATCTTTTGTTAATGATAGAATGGTGTCGAATTTCTTGCTTGTAGAAATAGAGGATGATGCTCTTGGTACGATTCGTAAGATATTGGATTTGTTGGCAGAGAACTATCATAATCTAAGACTGAATTATTTGCAAGAAGAAACTGGCCGTTTTATTTTCCGTGGTTTTTATAAGCAGATCTTTGATATTCTAATGCTTCGTAAGGGTGTGAAGAGTTCTGTTGTCATTGATACTTTAAAAGAGCAAATTTATTTTCCTGAGGCTGATGTCAAGTTGGAGAAAATCCACAGAAGGGAAAAGGCATTATATGCTTTGTTTTTGTTAGAGTCTATGAGTGGAGGTATCAACTTTAATAAGCCTGTAACTGCCAAACAACTTGAAAGATATCAAAAAAGAATGGCTGCTATTATGAAGAAATATCAAATCATCTATAAGAAGTTTGGCGGTGAGGCTGATAAAGCTCCTAATATCTTGGATTATGCAACTCGTGCGCCAATGATTGCATTATTGAAAAAACAGATATTGAAATTGAATGATGTTTTGTTCCATGCAGAAGACTATATAATACAGCGTAATATGTATGGTAACTATGGAGTAAGAATCTCGGCAGATTTGATGACTTATCAGGATGGTATAGATGAGGGAATAAAACAATTAACGGATTCTGATGAATGGCAAAGAATCTCAGCCTTGTAAGGTTGCAACTTGTTTATTAGACTTTTTACTCTTGCTAGCTTGCAACGTTTGCATATATAATAAGGTGTGGAGAAAAATGATTAGCTTTGCACCATCAAACAGATAATAATAACAATTTAAATATTTGAGAATATGATCAATCTTGAAAAAGGACAGCGCATTAGTATGGATAAGGGGCTGTCATTAGTAGGTGTAGGACTCGGTTGGGATCCAAATGAGGGTTCTGGTTATGATTTCGACTTGGATGCTTCTGCATTCATGTTGGGTGAGAATGGTCAGATTCCACAACAGGAATTCTTTGTATTCTATGGAAATCAGAAAGCTCCAGATGGCTCTGTGGAATCCACAGGCGATGACCTGACTGGTGGAAATAGTGATGGCGGTGATGATGAAACCTTGAATGTTGACTTGGCAAAGGTTAGTCAAAACATTAAAGAGATAATCTTTACTGCAACTATTTATAAAGCTGATGAACGTCGCCAGAATTTTGGTCAAGTACGAAATTCTTATATTCGTATCTATGATGCAAAGACTAATACAGAGATAGCTCGTTATGATTTGGATGAGGACTTTTCTATAGAGACAGCTGTAGAATTTGGTCGTCTGTATCGTCATAATGGAGAATGGAAGTTTGAGGCTATCGGTAATGGTAATAAAGGTGGTCTGCAGGCTCTCGTAAACAAATATGCTAAACAATTTGCATAATCGTTTATGGCTATTAATTTGATTAAAGGTCAACGAGTTGAAATCGAATCAGGTTTGACTCGTTTGAAGGTAGAGATGGGATGGAAGGTAAATCCAAATGCAGACCCTGCATATGATTTGGATGCATCTACTTTTTTATTGGGTAATAATGGGCAGATAGAAAACGAATATGATTTTGTTTTCTATGGTTCTGGTAATCAGACTCAGGCTTTAGATGATAATGGAAAACCAATCTTTGATGAAAGTGGCAAACCTGTTATGCGTCCAATATCTTTAGATAAAAGCGTCTTAGGATCTATTGATGATTTAGGTGATGATGACGATGATACTGGAGAGGGAAATGAGGAAATAGAAGTGGATTTGACAAAAACTTCGGCTAAGGTGCAAGAAATCCTTTTTACAGCAAGTATCTATTGGAGTCCATCAGATGCAAATGACCCTGTAAATGCTCCACGAATGAAGTATAATTTTGGTCAGGTTCGTGATGCGTATATTCAGATTAAGAATGCAATAAATGGAGAAGTAATTTGCCGTTATGATTTGGATGAAGACTTCTCTACTGATAAAGGTGTTGAATTTGGTCGTTTATATCGTCGCGGCTCAGAATGGAAATTCCAAGCAGTAGGTGAGGCGCATAAAGATGGACTAGAACCTATTTGCAGAAAGTATGCTTCTAAATTTATGTAGTTATGGCAATTATTCTAGAAAAGAGCGGTGATACTCATCGCATTAATTTGGTAAAGCCTACAGCGGGTAAACCTTCTGCAGGTGAGATTGTTATCAATCTTGACTGGAGTAAAGGGGGATTTTTCAAAAATCTCTTTGGCAATGCCATTGATCTGGATTTAGGCTGTTATTATGAATTGCGTAATGGCAAGAAAATGCTGATAGATGGTTTGCAATTCTCTCATGGTAGAGGAGGTGACCGTCATCATGTGACTCGACAAGGCTGCTATGATATGGCTCCTTATATATGGCATCAAGGCGATGACCGTGGAGGTGGTGCCTCTTCAGGAGAAACCATTCTTGTGAATCCTGTGGGTATCAATGAAATTAAGCGTATTATAGTTTATACCTTTATTTATGAAGGTGTAGCTAAATGGTCGGAAACGAATGCTGTTGTAAAAGTCAAAGTACCAGACAATCAAGAGGTAATTGTGGAAATGGGGCAACAGTACAGTGACAAAAAGTTCTGTGCAATAGCCCAGCTAGATTTTGCTGGTGATAATTCTATTACAGTGAAGAAACTGGTAACATTTCATGATGGACATCGTGATTGTGACAAACAATATGGATGGGGATTCAATTATAGTCCTGGCAGTAAAGATTAATTATTTAAACTTGAGAATTATGGCAATAAAACTTGAAAAAGGACAACGCATTAATCTTGAAAAAGAGACTGGTGCGAAATTGACCAACTTTTGTGTTGGTTGTAACTGGGGAGCTATCATTAAGAAAACTTTCTTTGGCTTGTCTACATCTGTTGTAGATGTTGATTTGGATCTTAGTTGTATGATGTTTGATGCTAATGGTAATGTGGTTGACCATATTTGGTCTCCTTTATATCAATTCAATGGCAAACTACCTCAAGGCAAGTTGGATTCAAATGATCGTGCTCTTCATCATACAGGTGATGACCTAACAGGTGATCAAAATGGAGATGATGGTCTTGACAATGAGATTATTACTGTTGACTTGAATCGTGTCAGCTATAATGTGAACTCTATCGTGTTCTTTTTGAACATATATAATAATAATGAATATAGTGGTGATTTCTCAGGAATTCCATATGCTTCTATTCGTATGTTTGAGGGTACACCTGAAAGACCACCTAAGCAAGTGTTTGCTCAATATAATGTAGCGACTAAGACAGAATGTGTAGGTAAGCGTGCTCTTGTAATGGGTAAGTTGTACCGACGCAATGGTGAATGGAAATTTGCAGCAATCGGTGATGCGTTTGAAGATAGAACTATCGGACAAACCATTGTTCGTGTGGCAAGAGATTATTCTAAATAAGAGGACTATGGATGTAAAAAAGAAAGTACTGTTGGCTATCATCGCATACAGTCTCTTCCCTAATGCGCCTCTTTCTTGTATTGCATTAACTTCAGATATAAATCAATCAAAAGTAACATCTCAAAAGGTTAAGACGCATCTAAAGCGTAACCAAAATAGTTCAAATGAAGTTGGTGTTATAATTAAAGATGGAAAAGAGTACGTTATTGTAGGAGAATCTAAGGAATCAACCTCCAAGAGAGTTCCATCCAAAAAACTTGTAAAATTGGCAAAATGGCCAGAATTTCCAGGTGGTACTGAAGGTCTAATTTCTTATCTTCAAAGTAATGTAATTTATCCGTTTGATGCGATAAAAGAAAAAATAGAGGGCAGGGTAATAGTTTTATTTACTGTTGAACCAGACGGGACATTGAAAAATATTCAAGTAGAAACTCCTGTGTCACCTCTATTGGATGAAGAGGCAGTAAGAGTTGTAAAGAGTATGCCTAAATGGGTACCAGCTTTAACGACTGAAGGGAAAACTGCAAGAGTGAAATATAGTATTCCTATAGTATTTAAATTATAAATGAAATGAGAAGATTACCAGTATATCTACTCCTTGACACATCGGGTTCTATGTATGGTGAACCCATTGAGGCAGTAAAGAATGGCGTTCAAACGCTTATCTCCACATTGAGAAGTGATCCTTATGCGCTAGAGACAGCGTACATCAGTATTATCACTTTTAATACAACTGCTCAGCAGGTGTCGCCATTAACTGAATTGGCAGCATTCCAACAACCGGGCATTGATGCTGGCGGTTGTACAGCCTTAGGCGGCGCTCTGGAATTACTGTCACAGAAGATTGATAGTGAAGTCACAAAAACTACTGCTGAAGTAAAAGGTGATTGGAGACCATTGGTTTTCATCATGACAGATGGTGAACCAACCGACTCTATTACAAAGGGACTTGAGGAATTCAAGAAGCGTAAATGTGGTATGGTTGTAGCTTGTGCTGCTGGTCAAGGTGCTAATACCAATACGTTGAAGCAAATCACAGAAAATGTGGTTCAGTTAGATACTGCCGATAGTGCGACTATCAAGGCTTTCTTCAAATGGGTCTCAGCTTCAATTAGTACAAGTAGTAAATCTGTTGAGGATACAGCTTGTGAAGCTACAACAATGAGTGAGTTGCCACCTCCACCACCAGAGGTTAATATCGTAGTATAAATTTTATTAAGGATGGTGCTCTTTAGTAAGAGCATCATCTATAATTTAATCTTTAAACAAATTATGAGTAGAAGATTACCTGTTTATATATTGATAGATACTTCTGGTTCCATGAAAGGTGAACCTATAGAGTCTGTGAAGGTGGGACTGTCGGATATGATAGCATCTTTGCGATTGGACCCATACGCTTTGGAAACGGCCTGTATCAGTATTATAACATACGATAAGGATGTCAAGCAAATTCTTCCTTTGACCGAATTGGAGAACCTTCAATTGCCGGAGATTGCTTGTCCTGAAGCTGGACCGACTCACATGGGAGCTGCTTTGGAATTGTTGTGTCAACGATATGATGCAGAGGTGAATATGGGTTCTAAAGAGCAAAAAGGCGATTGGATGCCATTATTGTTTATCTTGACAGATGGAAAACCTTCGGATTTGTTGGCATACGATAATGTGATACCAAAGGTCAAAGCACATCAGTTTACAAATATTGTGGCTTGTGCTGCTGGACCTAAGGCAAAAACTGAACCTTTAAAGAAGCTTACTAACAATGTCTTTATACTTGACACAATGGATAGTAATACATTCAAGAAATTCTTCCAATGGGTATCAATCAATATCATAGGAGGTGGTAAAACGATGGGAGTTACAGACCAGGTAGAACTGCCTGCACCTCCAACAGAAGTAAACTTAGTGGTGTAGAAGACAATGGATGAATTGATTGCAACTTTAATACGAAATGCTTGGCACTGGGCAAATAAGAAATGTCATATGAAATTGTATAAATGGCGTGGAAAGAAAAATAGTTCTTTTGTCGATTATGCAATTGCTTTGGCTTATGAGTGCGAGTATGAAGCTCAATTTAAACGAAACAGCCATGGACAAGGTGAGGCCGTTTTGGAAATGGAGGATGGTTCTGTATATATAGGTACTAATGACAAGGGAACTTATAATATAGCATTGTTGGATGCTTTTCATGCAGAGCCATATCAAGAACGGGTTGTTAAGGCTGTTTATGAAGAGTTAAGTCGAAATGATAAGGATATATCATATTCCGTTGTAGATAAAGGAGAACAAGGGTTATACTTTAATATTTCAACAGAAATAGAAGCAAATCCTAAAGAAAAGGGAGCAGAGTATTATATAACAGGCTATGTAGAGAATATCTTTAAAGAAAAGAGAAAAATATTGGCACAAACATTTAATAAATATGTTAAGTTATGTCCTGGTTCAGAGTATGATTTGCTAAACAAAAATTGAGACATATAAGAATATGAATTGCAAGATAGTAGGATATGAGTATAAGACTCTCGAAGTGACATTGTCTCCTGGAGAATCGTTTTATGCAGAGCGTGGGAGTATTGTCTATGTTGATGAGGCTTTGCAACGTGAAGTGGAGTTTAATGGAAGTGGCTCTGGCAATGGTGGATTGGGAAGCTTTTTGGGAGGTGTCTTGAAATCAGCGTTATCAGGTGAGTCAATATTGATAATCCGCTTTTATAATCCAACAAATTTGGAGAGAAAAATGGTACTTTCTGGTAATTGTTGTGCTCTCGTTCCTATTAGATTGCAAGGAGATAACTTAATCTGTCGTCGTGGGCATTATGTTGCTTCAACCAATAAGGTAAATTTAAACTTAAATATAAGCCTTCAAGGATTATTGGGTGGAGTAGGACTTTTCCAAAAGATAGATGGTAATGCTACTGTTTTTCTTGATTCCCTTGGTTCCCCAATAGAAAAGATTCTGGGCAATGATGAAACAATTGAAATAGATGAAAATCATATCGTAGCCTTTCAAGGTTTTTCTCCTTCACAGATTCAGGCAGGTTGGTCTGTTGGTAATGTCTTGCGAGGTGAGGGAGTGAGTTTGATGAAGGTGACTGGACCAGGTAAGGTCTATCTAAGTCCTCTTCCAATGATAGTTTATAAAAATAACTAACAATAGCAAAACAATGAGAAGATTACCTATATATTTCCTCGTTGACGTATCAGAGTCAATGGTAGGAGAACCAATCCAGCAAGTGCAGGATGGTATGAGAATGATAGTTCAAGAATTGCGTACCGATCCGTATGCTCTTGAAACAGCATATATATCAGTGATAGCTTTTGCTGGTAAAGCAAAAAGTGTAACGCCTTTGACGGAATTGTATAAATTCTATCCTCCAACGTTTCCTATTGGTGGAGGTACGTCTTTAGGTGCTGCTCTTAACTTTTTGATGGATGATATGGACAAGTCGTTAGTGAAGACAACCTTGGAGAAAAAAGGTGATTGGAAACCAATCATTTTCCTCTTTACAGATGGAACTCCTACAGATGATCCAACTCCAGCTTTCACTCGTTGGAATCAGAAGTATCGTCATGCAGCTAATATTGTAGCAATATCTATCGGTGATAATGCGAATACGCAGTTGCTGGGACAAATATCAGATAATGTGCTTCGTTTGAATAATACTGATGAAATTTCGTTCAAGTCATTCTTCAAATGGGTTACTGCTTCCATCAAGGCAACAAGCGTTTCTGTGACGGATATGGGTGATGATGAAGTAAAGTTGGCACCTACATCTGGTATAAATCTAGAAAAGGTAGATACTTCTAAGCCTTGTATCATAGATGAGAATTTTGTAGTGTTGGTAGGCAAATGCTCCAATACCAAGAAAACTTATCTCGTAAAATATGCAAAACGAATGGCTGAGTACAAGGACATGGATTACGGAAACCTTGGCTTATTGAAGAATGAGTTTAAGTTGGTTGGTGCTTATCCTATAGATGAAGAAACATATAATAGCTTGTCTGATGGAAATTCTAACCAGAGTATCAATACTACTGCTTTGCGTGGTGTACCAACCTGTCCTTGTTGTGGCGCACAATTAGGTGTAGTGGTCTGTGAATGTGGTAATATTATGTGTTCAGATGGAAATACGACAGCTTGCCCTTGGTGTGGCATGGAAGGCTCTTTGGGTGAGATTGCTGCAGGTGGAACTGATATAACAAGAGGAAGAGGATAAAGCTATGAATGTAGAAAAGATAATAGATATAGTTTGTCAAGGGAAGAACGACGAGAAGGTGGAAGACTTCTTGAAGTTCCTTTCAGACAAATTGTGGAATCAATATAAAGAACATCTGATGGACAATATTTTAGTTGCAGAAAATAAAGTAAAGTCTTTAGCATTTTCGATACCGAATGCTAAAGAAGGAAAGGAATATTCACAGACAGTGAACGTTCCTGATGAAAATATGGTGCTTGTTGAAGTAAGCGGCATATCAGAAGAAATGCATGGCTTGACACTAACTGTGGCAGAGGATGGACATAGTTTTACAATTAGTGGTTTGCCAACTTTGGAGCCATTGCGTAATGGTGGTACAACAACGGCAGAATCAACATTTGAACTGACGCTATGCTATAAATATAAAGGTATATTTTTGCCAGAAGATAGACCTGTCTTAGAACGTAAGATTCCTTTTGTCATCAATCAAGACCCACGTAAATTGTGGAAGAATTTACCTGTGGATTGGGAAAATATGCCTGAACCATGTTATCAGAATGAAGATGTACAATGTGAATATGTGAAGGTTGAGGCTCTGGATGACGGTGCTCCTCAAAAGGATATTGTAGCTGCCAGCAAGCGTGGCCGTTCGCATGCCCAAGAAGCAAAACCTCGTGATGACCATTTCAAAATGGCTCATCTTGAAAATGGATGGTATATAATGGCTGTTGCTGATGGAGCTGGTTCTGCTCCCTTTTCTCGTGAAGGTTCTCGAATAGCTTGTGAAACGGCAGTCGATTATTGCAAGGAGCAATTGTTGGATAGTAAGAAATTTGAAGAAGAGATAGATACATATGACCAGTTTAAGGAAGACAGCGAAAGCGAGGCTCGTAAAATGGTTGGGGATTATATCTACAAGATTGTTGGTACGGCAGCCTTTCGTGCTCAAAAAGCAATTTATGCTGAGGCAGCTGCACAAAATCAACCAACAAAGATATATGCTACGACTTTATTGTTGACGATTTGCAAGAAGTTTAGTTATGGTTGGTTTGTTGCATCTTTTTGGGTTGGCGATGGTGCAATATGTCTCTATGACAAAGAGATGCATACCATAAAATTACTTGGTGTACCTGATGAGGGAGAGTTTGCTGGTCAAACTCGATTTTTGACAATGCCAGAGATATTCAAGGATGCGACAGCTTTATACCAGCGTCTTCGCTTTTATATAGTTCCAGACTTTACTGCATTGTTCTTGATGACAGATGGCGTAAGTGACCCAAAGTTTGAAACAGACGCAAACTTGAATAATCCTGATAAATGGGATGCACTTTGGACTGATTTAATGGAAAAAGGGGTGGATTTGTCTGATGATAATGAAGTAGCCAAAGAACAACTTCTTAACTGGCTGGACTTCTGGTCACCAGGTAACCATGATGATAGAACGATTGCAATATTGTATTAGAAAAGTATATTATGGCAAACAAAGTAATATTAAAGGCATCTGATGGCACAACCGTTGAGTTTTATGATGAAATCAAAGCTCAAGGTGGTGTCAAGGATGTTTATTTTTCAATAGACAAGACATACGTTGTCGCTTTTTATCGAAAGACTCTTTCACCAAGTGATAAAAATCGTTTGGAAAATATTGTAGGCCCTTACCATAAACGAATATTTGAGACTGTAGAGGGTAAATATTGGAAAGACTATTTAATTATGCCAGATCGACTTGTTGAATGGAATGGAAAGATCGGTGTGGTCTTACCCTTTTATCCAAGTAAGTATTTCTTTAAAGGTGGGCCCTTTGATGGTAAGGAAAAAGAAGGTAAATGGTTTGCATCTGCAAAATTGAGAAATCGTTTTGTCCCAGCAGACCAAAAGGGTACTTGGCTTTCTGATTTACACATGTGTTTAAAACTAGCTCGTGCTGTCAGAAGGTTGCATGCTGCCGGTCTTGCTCATTCTGATTTATCGTATAAAAATGTGCTTGTAGATCCTATTTCTGGTAATTCTTGTATTATTGATGCTGACGAATTGGTTGTTCCTGGAAAATATGATGCAGGAGTTTTAGGTACACCTGATTTTATAGCACCTGAGGTTATGGAAACCAAAGGCTTGAAGATTGGCGATCCTAATAAAAAACTTCCGAGTATCGCAACAGACCGTCATGCTTTAGCTGTGCTCATATATATGTACTTGCTAAATCGTCATCCTCTGCGAGGTGGCAAAGTATGGGATATAGATCCTGCAAAAGATGAAGAGTTGTCGATGGGAGAAAAGGCTTTGTTTATAGAACATCCGACTGATAAGACAAATCGTGTCAAGCCTCAAGATTTAGATAAAAGCCAGTTGCCACAAGGTGACCCTACAAAACTACCATATACAATTTGTGGTCCGTATTTGAAAAAGTTATTTGATAGAGCTTTTATAGATGGACTTCATAATCCTTCTGCTCGTCCAAGTGCTGCCGAATGGGAAGATGCTTTGGTTAAAACTTGTGATCTGGTTCAACCTTGTCAAAATCCGAAATGTGAGGCGCATTGGTATGTCTTTGACAATACTACCAAGCCAAGATGTCCTTTCTGTGGAACAGAATATAAAGGGCAATTGCCTATTCTCAATTTCTATTATGCACCTTCTCACGGAAAGTATATGTCTGAGAATTACAGATTGATGGTGTATGATAAGCAGACTTTGTATAAGTGGCATTCTAATCGTCTTGTTTCTGCAAATGAGAAAACGACAGATGAGGATAAAAAACCTGTAGGTGACTTCCATTTCTTTAATAATCAATGGATTCTCATTAATCGCCGTTTGCCGGATATGTATGATGCTACTAATAAGAAGCCAATAGGAGTCGGAGAGTATGTTCCTTTGACTGAGGGTAGACAAATTTTGCTTGATAAGAGCCAAGGTGGTAGATTAATAGTTGTTCAACTTGTAAATAATTAATGTTATGGGTATAGATTTAATTAAAAACGAAGAAGAGGTTAATATTCGTTTAGAGATAACCGATGAAATGAAAAAAAATCTTTTGGAAGCAACCAAATGGATAAGATTTATGAATATCGTAGGTTGCATTTCTATGGGACTTTTAGCCTTTGTTGGTTTGATGTTTTTTTTTAATGGGATTATGGACAGTTATCATAACGGCATAAATTCCTATATTGGATTAGTTTATATAGCATTGGCTGCAATTTATTATCCTGTGTTAAAGAAAGTCTTTGCTTTTGTTTCTCAAGCTCGTTCTGCTTGCAAGTATGACGATTGCGAAAAGTTAGCAGGAATGTTTGATAGTCTGAGATATGTAGCGAAGTACAGTGGGATAATTTGTGCAGTAATATTAGGTATTTATGCAGTTGCAATTATTGTTGGAGTATTTGCAGCAATCTTTAGTTGATGTTTTCTAATGAACATTTACGTAATCCGAAATAACCAACGCTTTGGACCTTATGATGAGCAAACATTGCTCTCGTATGTGAACAATGGGCAGGTACTGAAACAAGACAAGGCTATTGCCGATGGTGATAGCCTTGAACGGACGGTTGGCTTTTATTTGAAACAAGCTAACCTAAAGAGTCATGTCCCAAACAAAGGAAATGTATTAGCACAGTTGTCTGCGATAGGTTCGGAGTTAATATTCCCGAAAGCCAAGTTGTTTTCCAAACAATTCCTTTCAGATCAAAGAATCTTAATCATGGCATTAGTGGGATTGTTGCCAATGATTTTCATGAATATACCATTAGGAGGATTCTTCATTTTTTACGAGGTTTCTTTGTACTTCTCAATAATATGGGGCTTGTTCTTCTATGCTTGTTTTTAAACCCATCAGGTCAAGTTGAAGACAACTTTGAATGTATTCTTTTTGACTCAACTTTGTGTGTTTGTTGCATGGGATTTGTTAGGTTTACCTAAAGTCAATCCTTTCTATGCTTTTACAGATGTGGCTTTCCCTTTAAACATACTTGGTTATGTCTTCGGGGTGGGACTTACGGAAGAATTAGGAAAGATGATACCGCTCCTTATTATATTAAAAAAAGCAAAGGAACCGTTAATACCTCAAACGATGGTGTTTTATGGCTTGATGGCAGGAATCTCTTTTGGGGTTTTTGAAGGAGTTCAATATCAGATTACTGTAAATGCTGAGCAGACGTATGATGTTTCGTTCTTCCTGAACATTGCAAGATTGACAAGTTTGCCGTTCCTTCATGCTTGTTGGTGCGGTATTGCAGGTTATTTCTTGTCGTTTGCTCATATCTATCCAAAGTATAGGCGAGGCTTATATGTTCTTGCAATCAGTATTCCTGCTATAGTGCATGGATTGTATGATTCCTTGGCTAATTATAGGGTAGTTTCTCTTGTCATGGTATTCTTGGGGTTAATGCTTTTGATGGTATATCTCAAACAAAGCGTTGATTATCAGTCGAAATTGAGACAATGATCGATGTGTTATAACCTTGCAAGCAAATGTAAGTATCTTAGAGTGTATAGTGGGTGTAACGTTGGGGATTCTCTGTCTTGTTGAAAGAAAAGCAATACCTTTGCATCAGAAAATAAAAATAATAACAATTAAAAATTCAAGAGATTATGGGAATCTTTAATATCTTCAACAAGAAAAGTGACAACGAGAGCGCAGCTACAGTTTCACTTCCAGTAGTAGAACCTTCTGAAGCAAAGGAGGAGGTAGAGAGTGTTGCACCAGTAAAGGAAGAGGCTTCAAAAGAGAATAAGCCTTTGACGGTTTCTTATGCAACAGGTTGGCCTATAGATGTTATCTATGGTTATCTTCATAAGAATTATGAGGATAAAGGCTTTGCTGATGCAATGGTCAAGAGTGACTTGGCTTTCCGTGATTTAAACATGAGTCTCATTCGTAATAAGATACTCATGGTGTTCAGAGAAATCAACCTCAACTATGATGTAATGAAGCAAGACTTGCAGGTTCGTATTGACAATTGTAATGCTGCTGGTTTGTTGACCACCGTTGCTGAAATCGAAAAGACCATGTCGCTGATAAATGCTCACAAAGAAGAGTTGAATCAACTTGAGTCAGATTTTCGTAATAATGCAAATGAGGCTTCCATTCCATTACAATCCTATGATTGTGGATTCTTGAGAGGTATTGCAACAATTGCGATGAGTGGTGCTAAAGGTACGCCGATTTCACATATGCAGAATGTGAACAATATAGCATCTAAGCAAGCTATTGCATAGTTATAGTTGAACTTTAAAAACGAATGTTTTATGAATTGGTGGATTAAATTTGGTTGCAAATTGACAGGTTGGAGTTCAAGTGTTTTGGCTCAGTGCTCTGAGGCAAGTAAAACACAGTTAAGCAAATATACCTCTGCTTTGCTCATCTTGATGATTGTATGGAGTATTATAGGCTTTTGCTTCGCTCAAAGGTATATTGGACTTCCTGTTTGGGGATGCATTTTAGTTTCATTGGTATTCATTACCATCGTGATTATGATCGAACGCCAAATTCTCTTGGCCTTGCACCCAACAAAAAAGTTAGTTGCTTTCAGGTTTGTAATAGCTATTATTATGGCAATTGTTGGCTCGACAATCTTTGACCAGACAATGTTTGGCAAAGATATAGACAAGCAGATGGCTGCCACGATAGAACACCAAACGCAGTCTCTTACTCAGAAGAGAGTAAGTAACATTGATGGCAAGTTGTTAGCATTCCAAGAGGAAAAGGATTCCTTGGATAAAGTCAATTCGGAATTGCAAGCAGACATTAATGCTCATCCTTGGATTGTTCAAAAATCAGTGACCAACAGCCAAGATAGACTTGTTGTCAATGGAAAAATTAAGGTGGTAAACAATCCATCTGTGACAACCAACCAGGTCGCAAATCCAAAACAATCAGTAGTTTCTACTAATAATGAAAAGATAAAGCAAATTGTTTTGCAAGAGATGGATTTGAACAAGAAAAGACTGACAGTAGAGGAAGATACGAGAAAGGAATGCCAGGCTAATGTCGGATTTCTTGAGGAATTGGAGGCAATGGTGTCTATAGTGACGACTCGTAAGGTCGCAGGAGCATTTTATCTCATTTTCTTTATGTTGTTGATGAGTTTGGAACTTTTCGTTGTCACAAGTAAAATGGGAGACCAAGAATGTGATTATGAAATGGCAATAAAAGGAGCTGAAAAAGTAAAAATGGCTCAGTTTAATATGGCTTTTAATAGAGTGCAAGCAAAGTAATAAAAGAAGTATTGGCAATATGATAGAATTTATTTCAATAGTAATAACAATAGCCTTGTTCTGTTATTTCGTTAACTATAAAAATAAGAAAGACCGAGAGGAAAAAGAAATGAATCGCATTATGAATGCGCCAAGTGGAACTGTGAGCGCAGACGTTGTTCCTTTAAACGTTAATAACATGGAAGAAAAACAAAATATAAGTACACGAGACTTATGCGTAGAGATCTTGCGTAAGTTGAACTGCGAAGTGCAGTTTGACGAAGAGAATGAATACACAATGTACTTCACGTATCAAGGAGAAAATTTCCGTATAGATACTTGGAAAGATTGCCTCATGGTAGGAATTTGGGATACTTGGTGGGGAACTGTTGATTTGGATGACCTTGATGATGTTTCTCGCATTCGTAAGGCTATCAATACAGTTAATATCAATTCCTTCTTGACATTGGTCTATTCGATAGATCTGGAGCACCAACAGTTTGCAGTCCACACCAAACGGCAGTGTTTGTTGATTCCGCAGATACCAAATGCAGAGCGTTATATGGCTGCAATGCTCGCTGGCTTTTTTGATGTTCAGCGTAACTTCAAAGAAGAGTTGGACAAAATTAGAAGAGAAGATGAAGTGACAACAAATAAATAGTAACTGTTATGAGATATTTAATTTTATCAATATTAGTCTTGTGTTCTTCTGCCATGTTGGCTGATAATATTAAGCGCCCTGATAGCTACAACTACAACCGAGGAGTAGAAGCTATAAGTAAAAACAATACAGAGGAGGCTCTTGATTACCTGAATAAGGAAATACAAGAGCATCCTGACAATGGGTACGCCTTTGCATGGATAGCTTTGGTGAGAAATTATAACGAAGAGTTTGGACGGGCTTTGACGGCTGTTAATTTTGCCGTAAAGAAAATTCCAACAAAAGATAAAGAGTTTAAAGCTTTTGCTTATGGCACAAGAGCTAAAGTATATCTTAACTTGGAAGATACTATTCAGGCTTTAAGAGATTATGGGCAAGCAATAAATATGAGGCCTAATGATTCTCGTTTTTATGATGCAAGAGCTCAAATCTATTATGAGCAAGAAAAATATGACTTGGCGGATAAGGATTATCAAAAAATGATTTCCTTAAAAGAAGGTGATGTAATGGGGTATATGGGTATTGGTAGAAATGCAAATGCCCAGAAACGCTATGAGGATGCTGTCAAACAGTTTGATTATGTCATCAAGTTGGAGCAGAATTATTCTTCAGCCTATTCTTTTCGAGCAGAGAGCTATATGGGATTGAAAAAATATAATGAGGCGATTGATGATGTGATAAAGGCATTGTATATAGACCATGATGACAAGGCTTTTTATGAATTACAGCAGTTGGCTGATTCTGCCTTTGATGCCACAGTTGCAAGACTAAAAGTTCAAAAACTTAAAAATCCAACAGAGAGTATTTGGACGTATGATTTAGGAGTGGTGTATGAGACTGCTAATAAGTATAATAAAGCTATAGACTATTACAAGGAGGCATTGAATAAGGACTCAAGTCCTGTTACTGCTGATAGAATCTCACAATGCTATGATGAGTTAGGTAATTATGATAAAGCTTTAGAGTATTGCGATCAAGCAATTGCCCTTGATTCTACAAAGTCAAACTATTTGTATTTCAAAGCTAATATTTTGGATAATGCAGGACGTTCGCAGGAAGCAATTAAGGTAATGACTGATTATATAGCAAATAATCCAGATGCGTCTGATGGGTATTATAGAAGAGGATGGTTCAAAGACCATTTTGGAGATACAGATGGAGCTGTGGAAGATTATACTATGGCAATAACCTTACAACCAGATGAAGCTTATACGTATTTGAATCGAGGTGTCTTATATCGTATGAAGGGAGAAAAAGCAAAGGCTGAGGCTGATTTTAAGCAAGTCGTTCGATTGGATTCTATTCCAAAAGATGCTGATTGTTCTTTTTATGCTTACTATTATCTTGGACAAAAGGATAAGGCTATTGAGGTGTTAAATACAATATTGGATAAAGACAAAAAAGGAAATAGCTACGATGCAGCTTGTCTCTATTCTATAATGGGTGAGAAGGAGAAAGCTCTTTCTTATCTTCGCCAGTCTTTGGAGGATGGTTATAGACGCTTTGCTCACATCAAGTGTGACCGTGATTTGAATAATATACGCAATACAGAAGAATTTAAGGTCTTACTGAAAGAGTTTGAAGAAAAGCATCTGCAGGAGATAGCCGCTGATGCAGATGGGGATGATGATTCTGCCTATGAGTTGAAGGTAGATGAAGTGCCATTTGCAAAAGAAGGCGGAGTTTGCAAGGTAAAATGTTCTATTAACGGTTTACCTTTGCATTTCATCTTTGATACAGGTGCTGCTGATGTCTCTATCTCGTCGGTTGAGGCAACGTTTATGATAAAAAATGATTACTTGTCTTCCGCTGATATCATAGGTAAACAGAACTATATGACTGCGGATGGTAATATAATAGAAGGTACTGTTGTTAACTTGCGAGATGTGACCTTTGGTTCATTGCATTTGAATAATATCAAGGCTTCTGTTACTCGTAATCAAGCTGCTCCTTTATTACTTGGTCAAAGCGTCTTGAGTAAATTGGGAAAGATAGAGATTGACAATACGAAGAAAGTGCTGCGTATTACACATAAGCAAAAAATCAAATAAATACAATTATATTATGGAACAAAAACATCATTACACAGGCTTGACCGATGCCCAAGTGCTCGAAAGCCGTAGTAAACATGGTGCCAATGTCTTGACACCACCAGAGAAAGAACCTTTATGGAAACAATTCCTAAAGAAGTTTGGCGACCCTCTGATTATCATTTTGCTGATAGCCGGAGTGTTGTCTATCGGCATTTCTTGCTATGAGTTTTGGGGATTGCATGAAGGTGCAGAGACATTCTTTGAGCCAGTTGGTATTTTTGTGGCTATCTTGCTTGCCACTGGTATTGCCTTTATCTTTGAGTTAAAGGCTGATAAGCAGTTCTCGGTTCTCAACCAAGTCAATGACGATGAAATGGTAGAGGTAATTCGAAAAGGAAATACAACTTCTATCAGGAAAAAAGATGTCGTTGTCGGTGATATTGTCGTGTTGAATACAGGTGAGGAGATCCCCGCTGATGGTGAACTTTTAGAGGCAGTTACCTTGAATGTTGATGAATCATCTTTGACAGGTGAGCCTATTTGCCATAAGACAATTCATGAACAAGAGTTTGATAAGGATGCAACATTCCCTTCTAACCATGTGATGCGTGGTACAAAGGTGATGGAAGGTCATGGTATTTTCAAAGTTTTGGCAGTTGGCGACAAAACGGAAAATGGTAAAGTCTTTGAGGCAGCACAGATAGATGATAGTGTTCGCACACCATTAAATGAACAGTTAGATGGATTGGCAGACTTGATAACCAAGTTGAGTTATATTTTCGCTGCGCTTATTATCGTTCTCAAACTGATGGTGTTCTTCGGTTGGAGTCCTATTGTTTTGACATTGGCGGTTCCTACAGGCATCTTCTTCTGGATGGTTATAAAAAAGTTTGATGACTGGAGTTGGAAAGCTGTTGTTCCATCAATCATTGGCTATTTTGTGATATTGATGGGTATGGTAGTTTATTTCCATGATACTTTGATGCCGGGTGAGCAAATAGCTAAGTTGATTACATATACGTTGGATACCTTGATGATTGCAGTAACACTTGTGGTTGTTGCGGTACCAGAAGGTTTGCCAATGGCTGTTACTCTGAGCTTGGCTTATAGTATGACTCGAATGATGAAGACCAACAACTTGGTTCGTAAAATGCATGCTTGTGAGACAATGGGTGCTACGACAGTTATCTGTACCGATAAGACTGGTACTTTAACACAGAATCAGATGCAAGTGCATGATACCAATTTCTATGGTCTTTCTGCTCAGACGTTGGGTAATGATAAGGGTAGTCTGTTGATAGAGGAAGGTATCGCGGTCAATTCAACTGCTTCTTTGGATTATTCAGATGCTGAGGCAGTAAAAGTATTGGGTAATCCTACAGAGGGCGCTTTGCTTCTTTGGCTCAAGAAGGCTGGCGTTGATTATCTGAATCTACGTGAGTCTGCTGAGGTTTTGGAGGAGTTGCCTTTCTCTACAGAGCGTAAGTATATGGCAACAATCGTTAAGTCTTCCTTGTTTGAAGGCAAGACAATTCTCTATGTCAAGGGTGCTCCTGAAATTGTAAGTGGTTTGTGCAAGAACATCGAGAACAATGTTTCTAAAACCGATATAGAGAATCAGTTGCTTGAATATCAGAACCAAGCTATGCGTACTCTCGGCTTCGCTTATCAAATAATTGATAGTAAGGCTGATGTATTCAAGGAAGGTAAGGTCGTGGCTGATAATTTAACCTTTATGGGTGTTGTGGCTATCAGCGACCCTGTTCGTCTGGATGTTCCTGCAGCCGTTGCAGAATGTATGAATGCCGGTATCAATGTGAAGATTGTTACTGGTGATACTCCTGGTACAGCTAAGGAAATCGGTCGTCAAATTGGTCTGTGGACAGCAAAGGATGGTGATAAGAATATTATTACTGGTCCAGAGTTTGCTGCTCTTTCTGACGAAGAGTTGGATAAGAGAGTCTTGGATTTGAAGATAATCTCTCGTGCTCGTCCTATGGATAAGAAACGATTGGTTGAGACTTTGCAAAGAAAGAACCAAGTTGTTGCTGTTACTGGTGACGGAACCAACGATGCCCCTGCTTTGAAGGCTGCTCATGTTGGTTTATCTATGGGTGATGGTACTTCTGTAGCAAAGGAGGCATCTGATATTACCATTATCGACAATTCATTTAGTAGTATTGGTAAGGCGGTGATGTGGGGACGTTCACTCTATCAGAACATCCAACGTTTCTTGCTCTTCCAGTTGACAGTGAATGTGGCAGCTTGCTTTATCGTTCTTTTTGGTGCATTTATGGGCGAGAAAAGTCCGCTTACCGTAACTCAGATGCTTTGGGTGAACTTGATTATGGATACTTTTGCTGCAATGGCATTGGCATCTTTGCCTCCATCTGAGAGCGTGATGAAAGATAAGCCAAGAGATAGAAATGCCTTTATCTTAAATAAGGCGATGTATCAGAACATCTTGGGCGTGGGTGGATTCTTCTTTGTGTTGCTGCTTGTTTTACTTTATGTCTTTGAGCATTCGAATATTACGCAGTTAACAGACTTACTCAACGTTCAGTTAGGTGCATCTGATGGTCTTACTCCTTACGAGTTGACTTTATTCTTCACCATCTTCGTGATGACTCACTTCTTCTATCTCTTCTGTGCAAGAGCATTTGAGACAGGTAAGAGTGCGCTTCATTTCAAGGGATGCAAGGGCTTGTTGATTATTGCAACTATCATTTTGGCTGGTCAGATTGCTATGGTAGAGATTCCTGGTTTGCAGAATTTCTTCAATGTAACAGGTCTGAAGTTTGAGGATTGGGTAATCATCATCGTTGGTTCTTCACTTGTGCTTTGGATTCGTGAAATTTGGAGTTTGCTAAAGAAAATCTAAAATAAAATAGAAGGAGTTGCGTTATTCTTTAAGATAGAAGGCGCAACTCTTTTTTATCAATTTCTAAAATATATAAAGATATGTCTAAGTTTAAAATACCAGGAGTTTCATTCTCCTTAAATCGGGCTTTAGGCATCACGCAAGCTAAACAAAAGTTCGCTCGTGAGACTGGTATTCCAACCTCAAAGGCTGGATTGGAAAGAAAAATCGGTAAAATGGTTCTGAAGGCATTGTTTAGAAAATAATCATGGTGTTACTAAAGAATTTATCGGATTTGTGGAATGCACTTCGGTGGCGATTGCTTTGGGGCTGCGTATGAATTTCATCCAGTTAAGCATGGGAACTTCGATATATAAGGTGAAGAAAAGGAAGGGGTGTGAAGAAGGGTATGATGCCGGTTTTGATGATGGATTCGCTGATAGTGGCTGTGACTCAGCGGAGGAAGAGTAGTGGCTTTACATGATAGTTGCTTTCTGAAACCATAATCATGGCTGCAAACATAAACTTCTTCCTTCTAATTGTGCCCCTTTACATAACTTTTGAGAAACTTTTTGCGAAAAAGTTTTGTTGTTTCGAATAAAATTTATACCTTTGCAGCAACATACTCACCCCGCTTCCCTTTAGAACAGCGCGCTCAGGGTGAGTCTTTTTTTTTGTATGCTTATGAATAAGATTGCATATCCAAAGGAGCAAAAAAGTTTTGATGAGCAAATTGCTCTGTTGAAACAAAGAGGTATGTATTTCGAGGATGAAGTACGGGCTAACTGCATTTTGCAAAATGTCAGTTATTATAGGTTGAGTGGCTATTGGTATCCTTTACTGAAAGATAAGCAAAGGCACATATTCAAGGATGGGGCTTCTTTTGATAATGCTTATTCCATATATAAGTTTGATTCGGCATTGCGTAAGTTGGTTCTTTCTGAAATAGAGAAAATTGAGATTGCTGTAAGAACACAATTTTCTTATATCATGTCACAAGAATATGATGGATGGTGGTTTACTGATTCTTCTTTGTTCTCAACTCCAGCAAAACATGCGAAGACTTTGGCTAAAGTTGAAGATGAGTATAATAGAAGCGATGAAGATTTTATAGTCTCTTTTAAGGCTAAATATTGCAATCGTTTTCCTCCAAGTTGGATAACTTTAGAAATTACATCTTTGGGGACAATGTCTATATTGTATTCCAATCTAAAAGGCGGAAGATGCAGAAGACAGATAGCCAAATATTTTGGGGTAGCAGATACGATTATGGTGTCATGGTTGCATACTATCACGTATGTGCGGAATATCTGTGCTCATCATAGCCGATTATGGAACAAGACGTTTGGTATAACCCCAATGATGCCAAGGAGGACGACTTTTCCTTTTGTTACATTGCCAACTAAAGGAACTCAGCACGTATATTTTGTTCTTTGTATGATTCAGTATCTCTTGAACATTATCAATCCATCGAATACTTTCCGCAATAAGATAAATGTTCTGTTGGAAGAATATCCAAATATTGATATTGTTGCTATGGGATTTCCTGAGAATTGGAAAGAACAACCTTTGTGGAAATCTTGAACGATAAAAAGAGTTATTTTCCCATGTCTTTCTTGCAAAGAACAGGGCTTTGTCCATATCATCCTTACATTTGTCAATGATACGGCGATGATGGGTCCAAGGAATAAGAAAAAGCAATTTGAAATCGTCCGCAAACTGCGGACGATTTTTAGATTGTTCCGCAACTTGCGGAACATTTGATGCTCTTTTAGTTCAAACCATAGATGCCACCTTGGGATTGAGATGCACATTGTTTAGTTATCAATATAGTGAGATTCTACGCTCTCTGATGTGCGTATATCTTTGTGGTGGCAAGGAACGCATCTACGATGACATGAACGAAACTTCCAAAATGGATTAAGATGTCACGTAGGCACGTATTGAACATTTATTCAGACAACAATGCTTATGCCAACCTGTTCCAGACTGACTTTGGTTAAAAAAATGCTTTTCTGGTTAAACCGGCGTATTATCTCAAGTCGCTTTGTGGGGTAAGGGGATTTTATGTCTGCAACATTTCTGTTGTGCAAGGAATATGTTTCGAACTGTTGCTATTCGTTTCCGAACTTTCACCATTGCCTTGCAAAGTCAGCAAAAAGTTCCGTTGTTGGATATCAACGCAATAGTATCACTCTTATATAATCCTACCAAGATTACACAATCTAACCGTCATCTTACCACAACGCAATCTTGCCTGCAATACCCAAATCAAGAGTTGCTGTTGCAATACCCAATGCTTGAAACACACGGCTCATGGTTGGTAATGTGATAACACTTGTACCTTTCTCCAACTTTGAAATCTGAGCACGCTGCACCCCGATACGCTCACCAAGCTGTTCTTGTGTGAGGTTTTGTGCCAATCGAGCCTTGCGTATGGCTTCGCCTACAATATAGGCGTTCACATCTTCTTTGAGCTTGGCTTCCATGGCTTCGCGCTCTGGTGTACCTCTTTTACCCCAAAGTTTATCTTTCATATTGTCTGCTGGTATCAATTTCATCTGTGCCATAATGCAAAATTCGGTTTTTCATCTCTATCAGCCCCACTTTTAACACTCTCACTACTTGTTAGTATCAGATATGTAACTTGCTCACTCTTTTATTTCCCTAAATTTGAAGATTCAAAAATAGGGAAGAGGAAAATGACTTATACTATAAAAAGTTTCCAACCAAAAGGCGATATTTTAGTCTATGGCAATCCAAGCAGTTGAAGCATTCATATAGACAATGCAAACGGGATGGTTCGATTGGAACCATCCCGTTTGGGTTGAGCGGGGCTCAGTTATCACTAACTTTATTTGATGGCCCTGGTCTTTATATTGACGTAATCAGTTTGTGTTTGTTTATGAACCGTCCCATTGACGGTATCATTTAATGTGGAATTTCTCAATTCCGAATATTCAAAACTTACATTTAATAGAGCGTAGCTTCATCATTCAGTCCCTTGCTCAACAGCAGCAGATTATGCGACCACGGCAAAAGTGCTACGCTCCGTAGCACTTTCTCATCGTGCCCAGCGTAACGCTCATAAAATTTCTTCATGTTCCAAAGTTGACGTGACGAAACGCCCATCTTTGGATAGCGTTCTTTCAGGTCTTCCGACAATCTTCTTACTACGCTGTCTTTACAGAGCCTACCTTGCGTCCGAGTTTTCCACCTTTCTCTATATACCGCTTCCGTCCTGACTGCAATCGGAATGAGATATTATCACGTTCCAATTGCGCACAGGTCGAAAGCGTGGCTATCATTATATTACTTTGGCTTGCAACCTATCGTCTTAGAATCTTGGATAACGTCTTTGACACTGTTACGAAATGCCTGCATCGGGGCTTCCGGTATGGGTATAGACATTAAAAAGGTAACACTTTTACTTTGAAAACCACCTTGTTTAGCTGGTAAAGTATGATTTTAAGGTTCGATTTAACATTATTAAGTGTAAATATGTCAAAGGATTCCACTCTTGCGTGATTTTTCTCGCTAAAAAGTTTGTATTATCAATGATTATTCGTATCTTTGCAGCAACAGAATCCGCCACGCTTCCCATTTGAACAGCGAACCAGCTGCAAAATTTCTTGGTGAGGTCAGCTATTTTCGTTTTGTTCAATACCTTCGTCCTATGGAGGCAGACAAGACTACACATCAATTTAAGCCTAATAGTAGATTTGAAGATGCCGTAGCTCTCTATAACTTTGATATAGATTGGAAAGCTGGATGCGCAGTGTAACTGTCCTGAAAAACTGTTGCGCTCACCACTCACGACTTTGGAATCGCTATCTTTCCAATGCTCCACAAATGAACGCTTCTTTACGTGGTGCATGGGTGAGCATTAATGGTGTTGATGCGAACAAAGTATCACTTTATAGATAAAATACAGATAAGCCTGTCGGTAGTGAACATCCCTCACCATCGACAGGCTTTCATTTTTACGTTCAGCTAAGCTAATGAAACTCTTTTACTTTTTTACTTTTACAACACTCCCAACTGGTTGAGGAATATTGCCACGATGCACACCGGGCACACATAACGCACGAGAATCATGTACACGCCGAAGAACGTGCCGCGCAGCGTGCCCCAGTTAGTGAACTCGTCCTTTATCAGCTTGCGCGGCACCACCCAACCCATGAAGATGCAGGTGAGCACGCCGCCGAACGGCAGCAGCAGCTGACCCGTTACGAAATCGAACCAGTCGAACAGCGTCTTTCCGAACATGCTCAGCCAGGCTCTGTCGCCGAGCGAGAGCGAGCAGAACGCACCTATCACCGAGCACACCACCGTGACGAGGCGCGCCGCATTCTTGCGGTCAAGGCATGTCTCCTCGCTGAGGAACGCCGTGCTCACCTCGTGCAGCGAAATGAGCGACGTGAGGGCAGCAAGCGAGAGCAGCATGTAGAACATGACGGCTACGGCGGTGCCCACGAGCGGCATTCCGGCGAACGCCTGCTGGAACACGTTGGGCAGAGTGATGAAGATGAGCGACGGACCGCTGTCGGGGCTTACGCCCACGCTGAACGCAGCGGGGAAAATCATGAGTCCGGCGAGAATAGCCACCAGCGTGTCGATGACGGCGATGTTCACAGCCGACTTCAGCAGATGGGTCTCTCGCGAAAAATAGCTTGCAAACGTGCTTATGCAGCCCATGCTAAGTCCCAGCGAGTAGAACGCCTGACCCATTGCGGCGAGAAACACCTTGCCGCTCACCTTCGAGAAGTCGGGCTTGAAGAGAAACTCCACGCCCTTCATTCCGCCGGGCAACAGACACGAACTCACAACCACCACCAACAGCATCACGAAGAGTGTCGGCATGAAGGCTTTCGACGCACGCTCGATGCCGCCGCGCACGCCGCGCACGATGATGAAGTGGCAGATGCAGAGTATCGCCACAGTCCATAAAACCGGCTTCACGGGCGATGCGGAGAAGTCGGCGAAATAGCTGGCTATATACTGCGGGTCGCCGTTCAGCTCGCCCACGCCCGAGGCGAAGATATACTGCAGGCACCAGCCCGACACCACGGCATAATAGCCCGTGATGAGGAAACCCGTGAGCACGCCCATCAGTCCCACGAAGCGCCACGCCTTATGCGTGTCCATGCGCGAGTAGGCGCGTGCGGTGTTGGCTGCTCCGTGTCTGCCGATGATAAACTCGCTCATCATGCAGGGAATGCCGAGCAGCATTATGCACATTATATATATAAGGATAAAGGCGGCGCCGCCGTTGTCGCCCGCCATATAAGGGAAACGCCACACGTTTCCTAAACCTACTGCCGATCCTGCTGTGGCAAGAACCATGCCCAACTTACTTCCAAAACTAACTCTCTCTTGTGTCATCCTTGATACTTTTTTATTGTGTTATTATTACCACTTGTTGCGTTATCATTACAACTTATTGTGTTATCATTAACATGCGCACATTCTTTGCGCCTTACAACTTGCAAATTTACACATTTTTACGCTTTCTACAAACAATCGTAAATACAAAACGTCGTAGAAGTATACGATTAACAATGCGTCATATACAAAGAAAGGCGACACCAAACAACCCGAAATTTCCTTTCAAGCTGTTTGGCGTCGCCTTGCTATGTTGTTACAGTCGTAAAATATACGCTTATGAATGGCGCTATGCGTTCTTGAATAGCACCCCGATTGCACTTTAAGAGTAGCGCAGAATCTGACCTGGGCGCAGACGCATCGTCTTTGTGATGTGGTTGAGCTTGCAGATCTTTTCGACAGTTACGCCGCGCTTCTTTGCGATGCGGTCCAATGTCTCGCCCTTCTTCACCTTGTGGTAAGAAATCTGGTCGGTAAGACCCGAAGTGGTGCGCTTGTTTGTAGCGTAGTCGTCCGAAGATTTGGTGCTTGCGTAAGTAGAAGAATCCTGCTTACCGCGCAAGCGTGTAGCGTTGGTCGACTCGTTGTCGTATGTCTCTTTGTTGAATGCGTAGTAGTCGCCGGTTACGTCCTGCGCGCGGAAGTCGAACATAAGCGCCGGGTTGAGCGCAACGCCGCAAAGACGTGTTTCGAAGTGGAGATGCGAACCGGTGCTGCGGCCTGTATTGCCGCCGAGACCGATAACCTCGCCCGAACGAACCTCCTGGTTCTCCTCGACGAGCTGCTTTGAGAGGTGGCCGTAGATGGTCTCCAGGCCGTTGTTGTGGCGAATTACGATATACTTGCCGTAGCCGCCTGCCTCGTAGCGCACGATGCGCACCTTGCCAGAGAAGGCAGCGCGGATTGTGTCGCCGATGTACACCTTGATGTCGAGACCCTTGTGCTGGCGTCCCCAACGCGAACCGAAGTTGCTCGTGATGACACGGCTTGTGGTAGGCATGGTGAAGTGGCGGAGGTCTATCTTGTATGTCTCAGGAAGCTGCGTAGCGCGGTGAGCGTACTTGTTGTCCCAGTTGGCGTAGAGGTCTGCAGAGGGCGATTCGAGTTCTTCGCGCATAGTGATGTTGCGAAGCATGATTGTGTCGACGGCTGCCATCTTACGGTCTACCGGCGCCTGGCGTGCAAGAAGGTCTTGTGCGTTGGCGGTTGTAGAAGTAACGGCGAGCAACATCGATATTGCAAATGTCTTAACGATTTTCTTCAAATTCATTCTTCAGGCAGTTTTTTTTTAAAATAGAATGAGTATATCATTCCTTCAAAAAGATGGTCATCGAATTGTAGTATATTCGATATCAGTAGTAGTTAATTTGCAATGTTGGCATAGCATTTTGAACATTGCGTTGCAAAGATACGAAAAAATATTGAATAATATTACATGATTCGCTCTGCATTAACAGTTTTTGTACGAAGTTTAACATTTTCTTTGCAGCTATAAAGCAAAAAAACAAGCCGACAAACACGCCGTCGTATCAGCCTGTCTGTCAGCTTGTTGCTATGAAATTGCCGCCCAATTGACGTTCGTATCGCGCAATTCGCGCAGTCGGCGCCAGAGCATGGCGTACTCCGACGAGGTGCATGTAGGGTCGGCGTCTATTATCTTCTGAGCTTCTTCGCGTGCGATGGTCATTATCTGTCCGTCGCGCGCTATGTCGGCTATCTTCAGGTCGAAGGCAATGCCGCTCTGCTGCGTGCCTTCGAGGTCGCCGGGTCCGCGCAGCTTGAGGTCGGCCTCAGCGATGCGGAATCCGTCGTTGGTCTCGCACATGATGTCGATGCGCTTGCTCGTCTCGGCGGAGAGCTTGTAGGTGGTGACGAGTATGCAGTAGCTCTGGTCGGCGCCGCGTCCTACGCGTCCGCGCAGCTGATGGAGCTGCGAGAGTCCGAAGCGCTGCGAGTCGAGTATCACCATCACGGAGGCGTTGGGCACGTTCACGCCCACCTCGATGACGGTGGTTGCGACGAGAATCTGCGTCTCGCCCGACACGAACTTCTGCATCTCGGCGTCTTTCTCCTTCGACTTCATCTTGCCGTGCACCTTGCTTATCTTGAACTCGGGGAAGATGTCGCACAGCGCGGCGTAGCCTTCCTCGAGGTTCTTGAGGTCGCTCTTCTCGCTCTCGGTGATGAGCGGATAGACGATGTAGACCTGACGTCCGAGTCGTATCTGCTGGCGTATGCCGGCGTAGAGCGATGTCATCTGACTGTCGTACTTGTGTATGGTCTGCACGGGCTTGCGGCCGGGTGGCAGTTCGTCGATTATGCTCACGTCGAGGTCGCCGTAGATGGTCATGGCGAGTGTGCGCGGTATGGGCGTTGCGGTCATCACGAGTATGTGGGGCGGGTTCTCGCCCTTAGCCCAAAGGCGTGCGCGCTGAGCCACGCCGAAGCGGTGCTGCTCGTCGATAACCGCCACGCCGAGTCGCTGGAAACGCACGGGGTCTTCGAGCACGGCATGCGTTCCGACGAGTATCTTCACCTCGCCGGCTATGAGGGCGTCGAGCACTTCCTGACGCCGTTTGCCCTTCACCTGCCCAGTCAGCAGTTCGACGCGTATGTCGAGACCGCGCAGAAACTCCTGTATCGTGGCGAAGTGCTGCTCGGCGAGTATCTCGGTAGGCGCCATGATGCACGCCTGATAGCCGTTGCCGAGCGCTATGAGCATGGTCATGAGCGCCACGAGGGTCTTTCCGCTGCCCACGTCGCCCTGCAGCAGGCGGTTCATCTGACGGCCCGAACGCATGTCGTCGCGTATCTCGTGCACGACGCGCTTCTGCGCACCGGTGAGCTCGAACTTAAGGTTCTCGGAGTAGAAGCGGTGGAAGTCGTCGCCCACCTGCGAGAACACGTAGCCGCGGAACTTGCGGCGATGGTCGGAGGCGTAGCGCAGGATGTTGAGCTGAACGTAGAACAGCTCCTCGAACTTCAGTCGTTCGCGCGCCTTCTGCATCTCGATGGCGTTCTTCGGATAGTGGACGCAGCGCAGGGCTGTATCGCGCGAGACGAGGTGGCGTGCGTTCACGATGAAGTCGGGCAGCGTCTCGGGTATCGGCTCCGTTATCTTCTGCAGCATCGCCTTCACCATCTTCTCCAAGGCGCGCGACGAGATGTTGCGCTTCTTCATCTGCTCGGTAGTGACGTAGTAGGGCTGCATGCCCATCTCGGAGAGCTGCAGTTCGGAGGCGCGCTCTATCTCGGGATGAGAGAACTGGAAACGTCCGCCATATACCGTAGGGCGTCCGAACACGATGTAGTCTTCGCCCACCTTGTAGGTCTTGTAAACGTACTGCGCGCCGGAGAACCACACGAGATCGACCACTCCCCTACCGTCGGAGAAGTGAGCCACGACGCGCTTTTTGCGTGCCGACATCTCGAACTCCTCAAACGAGAGTATCCTGCCGCGTATCTGCACGAACGGCATGTCGCTCTGCAGTTCGTGTATGGCATAGATGCGGCTCCTATCCACATATTTATATGGATAGTACTCCAGAAGGTCGCCCCAGGTGCGCACGCCCAACTCCTTGTTGAGCACGTCCTTTTTGTTGGGACCGACTCCCGGCAGATACATTATGTCCTGTGAGAGGATGTTCAAAACTCGTACATCATTCCTTTCTTCAACTCCTCAACGACGCCCGCGCCCTTGAACTCCTCGAGCAGTCGGTAGGCGTAGGCGAACGAAGCGCCGGGACCCTTGCCCGTGATGATATTGCCGTCGGCGGTGCAAGGCTCGGCGGTGTATGTGGCGCCCTCAAGCTCTGTCTCGAAGCCCGGATAGCACGTAGCGCGCTTGCCGCGGAGCAACCCGAGATGGCCCAGCACCATAGGTGCAGCGCAGATGGCGCCGATGAGCTTCTGCTGTTCGGCATGGCGCACGAGAGCCGCGCGCACGCCTTCGTGCTCGTCGAGGTTCTTAGCGCCGGGCATTCCGCCGGGCAGCATGAGCAGGTCGGCGTCGCTGAAGTCGGCATCGGCGAACATCATGTCTGCCTTCACCTGCACGCCGTGCGCCGACGCCACCATGTCGGTAGCGTTGATGCTAACTGTCTTTACGTTGAGTCCGCCGCGGCGGAGGATATCTACTGGTGCCAACGCCTCGATGTCCTCGAAGCCGTCGGCAAGAAATACGTATGCTTTTGCCATGTCGTATATGTTTACTTGTTGTTGTTCTGCATTCTTCACTTTCGGACGCAGCACGCCGAACGGATCGGCTGTCTTCGCGTCGTCCTCATCCTTCTTTTTAAGCGAATAGAATCGTGCCATGTATTTTTAAATATGATATTTCAAAATATGTTTTTACAAAAATACATCTTTTATGGCTATGAAGCAAGCGTTAGGGCGTTTATTTCGCCCATTTTCAGCAAAACAAGCGGGAAACTATGCCTGCCTCTCTGCCACAAATCGCTTAAGGAGAAAGGTTAGGAAATAGGGGAAAGTATAGAATTTTCCATTGAATCCTATATTTTTATAACCCAATTTTATGCCGTATTTTATATCTGGATACTTGTCTTCTTTCAGCAGATTGTTTAGTGAGGCGGTAGCGTTGTCATTAGCCTTCACCTCTATCGGAATCAAAGAATCGGCATCTCTTACAAAGAAGTCCATTTCGAGTGCGGGTCTGTCGTTGTTGTAGTAATAAAGATTGTAGCCCTGCTTCACAAGCATGTCTCCAACTATATTCTCATAGACAGCCCCCTTGTACGTGCCGAGATTCTTGTTAGCCCTCAAGTCCTCTTGAGCTTCTTCGTCAAGAGAAGCAATCAGCAGACCGGTATCCTTGTAGTAAATCTTATAAAGTTTAGGGTCGTAGTTACCCTTCAACGGAAGCTCCGGCTGATTAAGACAATAGCAGACATTGATGACTCCTGCATCAGCCAGCCACTCTACACACCCCGCATAATCTCTGTTACGTGCGTTCTTGCCTATCTTTGTTATCTGGAAACGCTTGTTCTCTTTGGCAAGGAACGTAGAGATGTGGTTATAGACAGCCTTCACCTTAGCTTTATCCAAACCTTCTACATATTTGGTGATATCTTCCTCATAGTCTTTCAGCAACTGACGCTGAATAGCCAAAGTACCGCTGAAATTGTTGTTCTTGATATACGAATCTACCACCTCTGGCATACCGCCTATAGTAACATAATCGCGGAAAAGACCGAAAAGAACGTCCATCTGTAAATTGTTTATAGGCTTGACCTCCAACATATTCTGGTAAAGGTCGTCTATAAATTCCTCTGAATACCCTTTTGCCCATAGGAATTCTTCGAAATCCATAGAATGCATCTCATAATCTTCCTTGTAGCCAACACTGTTCGACTCTATTTCACGATAGTTGATACCCATCAATGAGCCGGAGCAAATTACATCAAACCGACCATCGAGCTTGAAAAACTTCAATGATGTGGCACAATTGGGACATGCCTGCAACTCATCAAAAAAGAAAAGCGTATCACCTGGTATAAACTTCAATTCAGGATTAAGCAAGGAGATGTTCTTCAGAATCGCATCAACTTCAAACCCATCTTCAAAGATATCCCTATACCTCTTTTGCTCTACAAAATTAATCTGAATAACACATTGATAGTTCTGGCTGGCAAACCATTCAACAGAACGAGTCTTGCCAACCTGTCGGGCACCTTTAATAATAAGTGGTTTACGGTCTGGATTGTTCTTCCATTCCAACAAGTAGTTATCTACCTTTCTTTTGAGCAGTTTATCCATATTCCGATTCATTTATTATATGTGCAAAGATAACACTTTTCACATAATCCACACTATAAACACCAAAAATTTCACATAATCCGCACTATAAACACCAAAAATTTCACATAATCCGCACTATAAACACCAAAAAATTCACATAATCCGCACTATAAACACCCAAAAATTCACATAATCGCACTATTGGAGCCCGTTTTTTCATCTTAATTGACTCAATTAGCTTTACAACTAAGACCGAAAATAGTCAACTCAACGCTTTAACCCAAGATGTCCAAGTTGTTTTTTTGCACGTTAATAGATGTTACTAAATTCAAACGCACTATAAAATAAACTTAAATACCAAAGTTTTTTCGACTGTCGCTTGCATTTTAAATTATAATATTCTATCTTCGTTGGCAAAAGGATGTATAAGCAAAAATCTAAAACTAAATTGTCTTTATATTCTAAACGTGCTTACTCTCATAAAAGAGTAGAGAATAGATCTATTGCAGCAGAATAGACTGCATCTCTCATTCGTCGTAAGACTTTCATTTTTTTATTTTGACCACTAACTCCAAAAAGAAAAATTAACAAACATCCCCTGCCACGGAAAATATCCGTTGAGCCACTTTGGCACATTCCACATGTAACGGGACAGAGACACATGTTTCTATGCCTTCTACAATGGGGGAAAGGAATATACGTTGTGTCTGTAGAGACTAAACAAGAAATATCATCGAGGAAACTTGTTGTAAGGTAAAATAACAATGAAATAACGGGGGCGATGCGCGTATTCAGCATCGCACCCAATAAAATGACACGGTATGAGATACATTATTATTGCATTACTAATGATTTTTGCAGTCATTTGCAATGCGCAAAATAAAATTCCAGCACATTGGGTAAGTGGAACTCACGTGGGGCATGATTATGCCGATTTAGGCCTGCCAAGTGGAACTCTATGGGCAACTTGTAACATTGGTGCCAACGCGCCCGAAGAATATGGCGATTTCTTTGCTTGGGGCGAAGTTGAGCCAAAGGATTGGTTTGTCCCAGAGAATTATCTATATCATACAGGGAAAATTATTCAAGATTCTAGATATGGTGAATTTTATGAATGCATTGATATTGGCTGGAATATAAGTGGAACAGAATATGATGCAGCAGTGAATCTATGGGGCAGTGGTTGGCGCATGCCTACACAAGAAGAGCAGTACGAACTAACAATGATGTGCTGGAGTAATGGGATAATTGAAGAGAATGATGTAAAAGGACAACGTTTCTGTGGTCCCAATACGAATAGTATTTTTATTCCAGCAGCAGGGGCGAGAGCTGGCCCTGGGGCACAATATGAACTGCCAGAAGGACAATCGGCTGTATTATGGATGGGTGAAGCGAAATGCGACATCTACAATAACTGCGTACCAGATTCAACAACCTATGTCCCAGAAAGAGCTTATTGTATTTATTATGATACTGGTGCTGGCGCTGGAAAAATGATAGGATTAAAATATACAGGAAAAAACATACGTCCTGTATATAACCCCAAAGAGGCAACAGGCATTTTATCTATCTCTTCGCCCCCAAAAGTATTAATTGGATATAGCGAAGGAACTTTGTCCATACATGGATTGAATAATCCTGCAACGGTGAGGGTAACAGATATGTCTGGTCGAGAGTATAAATCCGCCAAATTCGGCAGAAATGCATCTATTGAGATGAATTTGCCACGTGGCTTCTATATCGTTTCCGTCTCTGACGCGAGCGGTACATTAACAACAAAAAAAATAATCGTAAAAAAGTAATCACATGAAAAAGTATATTCTTACAATCGTTGTGGTGTTGGGCTTAACGGCTTCAATATCAGCGCAAGCTACAGAGCTAACATTTAAGCAATGCTCACTTGATATTCGTGCCGCTTATTGGCCATTGCGGCAGATTGATTTTACATACCAAGAACTATTATCGCTTAACGACTCCACTGCCAAAGTATATAAGGGAGATGAAGTGATTGCCGAAGGTAAACTTGCCATAAACAATTATCATGGACATGACAGTTCGAATGCCTCAACTACACAACAAGGGACAGTAAAAGTAATGTTCGACGAAGCTCTTGTTCTGCCAAAAGGTGAAACTTTCACCGTGGTTATTGACGAAGGAACTTTTTACAAAGAAGGTGAGCCTGACATCGATAATGATGAAGTTAGATATTCGTTCACTATTCCCACCGACCTCGGCGAATTCCACACGGACATTGTAGACGGTTCCACTCTTGCAAAAGCAAATCTAATGACCTTCTATTGGGGTACGGAAACTGAGAGTGATGAACAACAAGCCGTCTTGTATCGCGAGGGCGTGCCAGTACGCCAGTTTCCATTTCAAGCCACATGGGATTGGGACTTAGGACAAGCATGTGTGGATTTTGGTGAATATATAAAATTCGAGAAAGGCGTAAACTTCGCCCTTGAAATACCAGAAGGAACTGTCTATGCCATGTACCGCCCCGACATCACAAACAAGAAAGCCGTATTGCATTTTGTAGGCGGCTACGAAGAGCCACTGCCATCGATTAACTACGTGTGGTGCAGCCTATTCGACAACCATCCGACGGACGTACTAGGTGAAGTGGCATTCTACTACAACCAAGCCGTGATGCTGTCCTGCGACCCGAAGGTGCAACTGTGGTATGGCGACAATTCGGAAATGGTGAAAGAAGTGGTGCCAACGCTGACGGAGGAAAACGGGCAATGGGTGCTGAAAGCCGATTTCGAGAAGACGCCGTTGACATCCGAAAAAGGATACACCATTGTCATTCCCTACGGAACATTGATTTCAGCCAATGGCGATGTGGTGGTAAATTCGCGCAGGACGGTAAACGTGGGCGATGCCACTGGAATATCGCAAGTCGGCAATGACGCTTTGTTGCTGCGAACAACGAAGGGAGGTATCAGCCTGACGGGCTTGCCCACCAATACGAACATTACCGTTTGCGGACTTGACGGGAAAGTGGTTTATAGCGAGACGCCCAATGCCGCGAATGTCACCGTTCCCCTAAACAATGGCCTCTACATTGTGAAAATAGGCAATGCGCTTTCGCGCAAAATGTATATAGAGAAATAGGTTGACTGTAAACGTATCCGCTTACGATAGACTGGTAGATAGGCTGGTAGATATCGCTCTCGAAAGCCTATCTACCAGCCTTTATCGTGCTCGTAATGTGCAAGTTACGGCAATTCTGGAAGATATGGTAGATTTTTTCACGTACTGAGACTTTACAGGACAATGACATACCTCCTTAGATTAGCAGACTTGTTATTTTTACAAGAAAGCAAGTCATTGGATAACAATAATCTACCTACAACGGCTACCAGTGGGACGAGATAGTGCGTCAATGTACAGCCGTATACAAGACATACGCAAATGGAGGCGTGTTGAGATAGGCTCGCAGGAAACGGAAGTGGCGTCGTGTCCTAATTTGAACATCTTTGGATTTTTATCGTGCAGATATGCGTATGCGCACGATAAAAATCTAAAGAATATAAGGAAAGACTTTGTCTGCTAATTTAAGGTAATAAGTAAAATGAAAACATAATTATACCCTTTCGGGTGCAATATCAAATAAATTTTATATATTTGCACCCGAAAGGGTATAATTGTATATATATGGAGACATCAATAGCAGCATTTGTAAAGGAACGCCGACGCATGTTCAACCTCACACAGGTGGATCTGGCGGAGAAGTCGGGCGTGGGACTGCGCTTCGTACGCGAACTGGAGCAGGGAAAGGAGACGCTCCGCATAGACAAGATAAATCAGGTGCTCGCACTGTTCGGACACGAAGTGGGAGCGGTGCCACAACATCTTAACAGTTCAATATCTCAACACCACAACATATGAAGAGTGCAAAGATATACATGTACGACCGCTACGCCGGTCGGCTGACGGAGGACGAAAACGGATTTCAGTTTGTGTACGACAGCGAGTATCTCGCGGCGGAGGGCGCTGAGCCTATCAGCCTCACGATGCCGCTGCGCAAAGAACCGTATGAGGACAAGGTGCTCTTTCCGTTCTTCGACGGACTGGTGCCGGAGGGATGGCTGCTGAACATTGCGGAACGCAGCTGGAAGATAAACCAGCGCGACCGTATGTCGCTGCTGCTCGCATGCTGCAAGGACTGCATCGGAGCGGTGAGCGTGGTGCCGGAGGATGGAGCCGACGGCACGGCGCACAACCCAAACTGAGGTATTGCTAACTAAAAAACTCTTAATTACGATGGAAAAATGCCTTTACTGCTACAAGCCGCTGAAGGAGGGACAGAAGGACTTTCACCCTGCCTGCGCACGCAAGATGTTCGGCGTGAAGGAGGTGCCGGCGCTGCCCTACAGACGCAGCGAGATAGCCGACCTCGCAAAGCAGGTGGTGAGGGCGCAGACCACGCTGACCGGCGTGCAGGCGAAGCTGTCGCTCGACGTGAACCCGGGCGGAAAGAACGAGCCCGACCGCTTCACAATCGTAGGTCTGTGGGGACGCTACATTCTTAAACCACAGACCGACGCCTACCGTGCACTGCCCGAACTGGAAGACCTGACGATGCACATGGCGGAGGCGGCGAAAATAGCCGTCGTGCCCCACTCGCTCATTCGCTTTGCCGACGGAGAGCTGTGCTACATAACACGGCGCATCGACCGCGAACGCGACGGATCGAAGATTGCGATGGAGGACATGTGCCAGCTCACGGAGCGACTCACCGAGTACAAGTACAAGGGTTCGTACGAGCAGATTGCGAAGCACATAAAGAAGTATTCGGCGGTGCCGCAGCTCGACCTCGTGAACTACTGGGAGGTGGTGGTGTTCTCGTGGATTACGGGTAACTCTGACATGCACCTGAAGAACTTCTCGCTCTACAAGTCGCCTATGGGCTACTGTCTGACGCCTGCCTACGACCTGCTGTCGACCGCAATAGTTATGCCCGAGGACAAGGAGGAGCTGGCGCTGACGCTCAACGGCAAGAAGGCGCGCATAAGGCGCAGCGACTTCGAGAAGTCGATAATAGCTTCGGGCGTTAACGAGAAGGTGCTCGACAACATTGCGAAGAAATTCCGCAAGGCGCTGATGAAATGGATTGAACTCATAGAGGCGTCGTTCCTGCCAGACGACTTCAAACGGCAGTACAAACGACTTATTCTGAAAAGGATGCTGATGCTAAGATGATGGTTTGAAGCATCGTGTTTATACCCTTTCGGGTGTAATATCAAGCGAATTGTTTAAGATTACACCCGAAAGGGTATAATTACATATATGTACATATACAATAAAAACGCTGCAAGCAGTCGGTTAAGACTCGCTTGCAGCGTTTTCTCGTTTATGGTTTATACCGCTGTCCGGCTAAAGAACCGGACAGTGATATCTGGATTTATGCTTTATTCAGCAGACTCCTCGTTAGAGTAGTCGGTCACGTTGCGGCGGTTAGCCTGCATGCGGTCATACTCTTCGCGTGAACCCACGATGAGCTTGTCCCACTGACGCAGACCGGTACCTGCCGGGATGAGGTGACCAGAGATAACGTTCTCCTTCATACCCTCAAGGAAGTCTACCTTACCGCGGATAGCAGCCTCGTTGAGCACCTTGGTTGTCTCCTGGAACGAAGCAGCCGAGATGAAGCTCTTGGTCTGGAGAGCGGCACGTGTGATACCCTGCAGGATCTGTGTAGATGTAGCAGGCACGGTGTCGCGAACCTGAACGAGACGGAGGTCGCGGCGCTTGAGGCTTGAGTTCTCGTCGCGCAACTTGCGTGCCGAAACGATCTGACCAACCTTGAGCACGTCAGAGTCACCAGCGTCGGTGACGTACTTCTTGCCCCAGATGCGGTCGTTCTCCTCAGCGAAGTCGAGCTTGTCTACCATCTCCTGCTCGAGGAATGTTGTATCGCCCGGCTCGTCGATCTGCACCTTGCGCATCATCTGGCGAACGATAATCTCGAAGTGCTTGTCGTTGATCTTCACACCCTGCAGACGGTAAACGTCCTGCACCTCGTTAACGATGTACTCCTGAACGGCAGTAGGACCCTTGATGGCAAGGATGTCGCCCGGAGTGATGATACCGTCAGAAAGCGGTGTGCCTGCGCGTACGGCGTCGTGCTCCTGTACAAGAATCTGCTTAGAGAGCGATACGAGGTACTTGCGCTGGTCGCCGGTCTTCGATGTAACGATGATCTCGCGGTTGCCACGCTTCACCTTACCCATTGTCACCTCACCGTCGATTTCTGATACGACAGCTGGGTTAGACGGGTTGCGAGCCTCGAAGAGCTCGGTTACACGTGGGAGACCACCGGTGATATCGCCTGCAGAACCTGCTGCACGTGGAATCTTAACGAGTGTGGTACCGGTCTTCACGGTCTGACCGTCATCGCATACTACGTGGCCGCCTACCGGGAAGTTGTATGTACCGATAACCTCGCCGTTTGCGTCGAGCACGTCGCAGGTCGGAACCTTCGACTTGTCCTTAGAGTCGGTGATAATCTTCTCGGTAAGACCTGTCGCCTCGTCGGTCTCAGCGCGGTATGTGATGCCCTCGATAACGTCGTTGAAGCGGAGCGTACCTGCGTACTCTGTAACGATAACGGCGTTGAACGGGTCCCACTTAGCGATTAGGTCGCCCTTCTTCACAACGTCGCCATCCTTGAAGTAGAGCGAAGAACCGTAAGGCACGTTGACAGAAGCGAGTGCGATGTCGGTATTCGGGTCGACGAACTGCAACTCTGTAAGACGGCTCACTACCATCTGGCAGTTGACGTCCTTCTCGCCGTTGTTCTCTACGAACGGAACGACACGGAGGTCCTCAAACTTAAGCTTGCAGTCGTTCTTTGCTGTGATAGAAGCGTTGGCTGCTGCGTTACCAGCCACACCACCGGCGTGGAAGGTACGGAGAGTAAGCTGTGTACCCGGCTCACCGATAGCCTGAGCTGCGATGACACCGACAGCCTCGCCGAGCTGTACCATGCGTTGTGTAGCGAGGTTGCGACCGTAACACTTCATGCAGACGCCCTTCTTGCTCTCGCAAGTGAGCACCGAACGAATCTCTACGCTCTCGATTGGAGAGTCCTCGATGAGCTGTGCCTTAGCCTCTGTGATTTCCTCGCCAGCATTGACGATAACCTCGCCAGTGCGTGGGTCGACAACGTCGTGTACTGACACACGACCGAGGATGCGCTCGCCGAGAGAAGAAACCACCTCGTCGCCGTTCTTAAGAGCGGTGCAGACAAGTCCGCGCAGTGTGCCGCAATCCTCCTCAGAGATGATCACGTCGTGCGAAACGTCTACAAGACGACGTGTAAGGTAACCGGCGTCGGCTGTCTTCATAGCGGTATCGGCAAGACCCTTACGGGCACCGTGCGAAGCGATGAAGTACTCGAGCACCGACATACCCTCCTTGAAGTTAGAGATAATCGGGTTCTCGATAATCTGATGGCCCTCGGCACCAGCCTTCATAGGCTTAGCCATAAGACCACGCATACCAGAGAGCTGCTTGATCTGGTCCTTAGAACCACGGGCACCAGAGTCGAGCATCATGAATACGGCGTTGAAGCCCTGGTCGGCCTCTGTCATCTCCTTCATAAGGATGCTTGCGAGGTCGTTGTTCACGTGAGTCCAGGTATCGATCACCTGGTTGTAACGCTCGTTCTCAGTGATGAAGCCCATGTTATAGTTGTCCTGGATGGCGCGAATCTCTTCGTGACCGCGCTCCACGATTTCCTTCTTTTCTGGCGGGATGATGATATCGTCGAGGTTGAACGAAAGACCTGCAACGTAAGCCATACGGTAACCTAGGTTCTTGATGCCGTCGAGGAACTCGCAGGCACGAGCCATACCTACAGCCTTGATTACGTCGGAGATGAGTCCGCGCAGAGTCTTCTTAGAGATGATATCGTTGAAGAAGCCTACTTCCTCTGGGATGATCTGGTTGACGATGACACGTCCTACAGATGTTTCCACCATACGCTTCTGGAACTGGCCGTCCACTACGTCCTTCACGATCACCTTAACCGGAGCGTGGAGGTCGCACTTGCCCTCGTTGTAAGCAATGATAGCTTCCTCGTCGCCGTAGAACGAAAGGCCTGAGCCCTTTGCACCCGGACGGAGCTTTGTGATATAGTAGAGACCGAGCACCATATCCTGTGACGGCACTGTGATAGGAGCGCCGTTGGCAGGGTTGAGGATGTTGTGGCTCTGAAGCATCAGCACCTGAGCTTCGAGGATAGCCTCGTTGCTCAACGGAAGGTGAACAGCCATCTGGTCGCCGTCGAAGTCGGCGTTGAACGCCGTACATGCCAACGGGTGGAGCTGGATAGCCTTGCCCTCAATGAGCTTCGGCTGGAACGCCTGGATACCAAGACGGTGAAGTGTCGGCGCACGGTTGAGCATTACCGGGTGGCCCTTCATTACGTTCTCGAGGATGTCCCAGATAACCGGCTCGCGACGGTCTACGATCTTCTTTGCGCTCTTAACGGTCTTCACGATGCCGCGCTCGATGAGCTTGCGGATGATGAACGGCTTGTAGAGCTCGGCTGCCATGAGCTTCGGCAGACCGCACTCGCCCATCTTCAGCTCCGGACCTACAACGATAACCGAACGTGCTGAATAGTCGACACGCTTACCGAGGAGGTTCTGACGGAAGCGGCCCTGCTTACCCTTCAAAGAGTCAGAGAGTGACTTGAGCGGACGGTTGGCGTCGCTCTTAACGGCGCTCGACTTGCGTGAGTTGTCGAAGAGGCTGTCTACCGCCTCCTGGAGCATACGCTTCTCGTTGCGGAGGATAACCTCAGGAGCCTTGATCTCTACGAGACGCTTCAGACGGTTGTTACGGATAATTACACGACGATAGAGGTCGTTGAGGTCGGATGTTGCGAAACGACCGCCATCCAGCGGCACGAGCGGACGGAGCTCCGGCGGAGTAACCGGGATAATCTTCATGATCATCCACTCCGGACGGTTGACGCCCTTGCTTCCACGGAATGCCTCTACAACCTGCAGACGCTTCAGAGCCTCTGTCTTGCGCTGCTGCGAAGAGTCGTTGTTGGCACGGTCGCGCAACTCGTATGAAAGAGAGTCGAGGTCGAGACCTGCGAGAAGGTCGTAGACAGCCTCTGCACCCATCTTTGCGATGAACTTGTTCGGGTCGGTGTCTTCAAGAAGGTCGTTCTCAGCACCGAGCTTGTTCTCTACGATGTCGAGATACTCCTCCTCGGTAAGGAGATCCATCTTGTGCGAACCGTTGTACTCGTCGCCCTGCTCGTCGGTGCGTCCTTCGAACGCACCGGGCTGGATAACTACGTACTTCTCGTAGTAGATAACCTGATCGAGTTTCTTTGTCGGCATACCGAGCAGATAGCCGATCTTGTTAGGCAGCGAGCGGAAGTACCAGATGTGAGCTACGGGCACAACGAGCTCGATGTGTCCGCTGCGCTCACGGCGTACCTTCTTCTCAGTTACCTCAACACCGCATCGGTCGCAGACAATGCCCTTGTAGCGGATACGCTTGTACTTGCCGCAGGCGCACTCATAGTCGCGTGTCGGACCGAAGATGCGCTCGCAGAACAAGCCGTCGCGCTCGGGCTTGTAGGTGCGGTAGTTGATGGTCTCAGGCTTGGTAACCTCACCATACGAATTTTCCAAAATCTCCTCCGGAGAGGCAAGACCAATGGTAATCTTCGTGAAATTATTCTTAACTTTTGTATCTTTCTTGAAAGCCATATATTTCTATAGTTTTGGGATGTTCGGATTAATCAAGTTTGATGCTCAGACCAAGACCGCGGAGCTCATGCAGGAGCACGTTGAGCGACTCTGGGATGCCCGGTGTAGGCATTGGGTCGCCCTTAACGATAGCCTCGTAAGCCTTTGAACGGCCCACTGTATCGTCGGACTTGATTGTCAGAATTTCCTGAAGCACGTGGCTGGCACCGAACGCCTCGATAGCCCAAACCTCCATCTCACCAAAACGCTGTCCACCGAACTGTGCCTTACCACCGAGTGGCTGCTGTGTGATGAGCGAGTACGGACCGATTGAACGGGCGTGCATCTTGTCCTCAACCATGTGACCGAGTTTCAAGAAGTATGTCACACCTACTGTAGCCGGCTGGTCGAAGCGCTCGCCTGTCTCACCATCATAAAGGTGTGTAGAGCAGAGGTGCGGCAGACCTGCCTTGTCTGTCCATTCAGAGAGGTCCTCAAGATGAGCACCGTCGAAGATAGGTGTAGCGAACTTGACGCCGAGCTTACGGCCGGCAGCACCGAGGATAGCCTCGAAGATCTGACCGAGGTTCATACGTGAAGGCACGCCGAGCGGGTTCAATACCAAGTCGACCGGACGACCGTCCTCGAGGAACGGCATATCCTCCATACGTGTAATCTTCGAAACGATACCCTTGTTACCGTGACGACCTGCGAGCTTATCACCTACGCCGATCTTACGCTTCTTTGCAACGTATACCTTAGCCATCTGGAGGATGCCTGAAGGCAGCTCGTCGCCGATGGTGATGGCGAACTTCTTACGCTTGAGTTCTGCGTCGAGCAGTTTGTACTTGCGTATGTAGTTCATGATGAGCTTAGAGATGAGCTTGTCGGTGTGCTCGTCGCCGGTCCAGTCGTTCGACTGAATGCCGTCGTACTCGAGGTTCTTCAGCATTGTAGCTGTGAACTTTGTGCCCTTTGTGATGATCTCTGCACCAGAGTAGTCCTTAACGCCCTGCGAAACCTTGTCCTCGGTGAGTGTGAGGAGCTTGTCGACGAGAATATCCTTCAAGTCGTCGTTCTTTGCCTCGTACTCCTCGTCGATCTTGGCGAGAATCACCTTGTCCTGCTTCTTCGACTCGCGTGTCTTAACGGCACGAGAGAAGAGCTTCTTGTCGATAACCACACCGCTGAGCGACGGGTTAGCCTTGAGTGAAGAGTCCTTCACGTCGCCAGCCTTGTCGCCGAAGATGGCGCGGAGCAGCTTCTCCTCCGGTGACGGGTCGCTCTCGCCCTTCGGCGAAATCTTACCGATGAGGATGTCGCCCGGCTCGATGCGTGCACCGATGCGAACGATACCGTTGTCGTCGAGGTCCTTTGTAGCTTCCTCCGAAACGTTAGGAATATCGCTTGTGAACTCCTCCATGCCGCGCTTTGTCTCGCGAACGTCGAGTGAGTACTCGTCGACGTGTACAGATGTAAGCACGTCGTCGCGAATCATTCGCTCTGAAAGCACGATGGCGTCCTCATAGTTGTAACCCTTCCACGGCATGTAAGCCACGAGGAGGTTGCGACCGAGTGCGAGCTCGCCGTTCTCTGTAGCGTAACCCTCTGTGAGGATGTCGCCCTTCTTAACGCGCTGACCCTTGTTGCAGATAGGACGCAAGTCGATGGTCATGTTCTGGTTGGTGCGGCGGAACTTCGGAATGCGGTACTCCTTGAGAGCCGGCTCGAAGCTTACGAACTCCTCGTCGTCGGTGCGGTCGTAGAGGATGCGGATTGTTGTAGCGTCTACGTATTCGATAACGCCCTCGCCCTCTGCAGTAATCATTGTACGAGAGTCCTCGCACACCTGCTTCTCAAGACCTGTACCTACGATAGGTGCGTCGTTGTGGAGCAATGGCACTGCCTGGCGCATCATGTTACATCCCATGAGTGCGCGGTGACCGTCGTCGTGCTCCAAGAACGGGATAAGACCTGCCGATACAGATGCAATCTGCTGCGGAGAGACGTCCATGAGGTCTACGTCTGATGGCGGCACAACCGGGAACTCGGCGTTCTGACGGCACTTAACGTTGTCGCGTATGAACGAACCGTCCTCGCGCAGAGGAGCGTTACCCTGACCGATTACGTGGTCTTCCTCTTCCTCAGCGGTGAGGTATACTACGTGGTCGTTATTGAGGTCGACGAGCGAATCCTTTACGCGGCGGTAAGGAGTGGCGATGAAGCCGAGCTCGTTGATAGTTGCGTAAACGCAGAGAGACGAGATAAGACCGATGTTCGGACCCTCAGGGCTCTCAATCGGGCAAAGACGTCCGTAGTGTGTATAGTGTACGTCTCGCACCTCGAAGCCTGCACGCTCACGTGACAGACCGCCAGGACCGAGTGCCGAAAGACGACGCTTGTTAGTAACCTCGGCAAGCGGGTTGGTCTGGTCCATGAACTGCGAGAGCGGGTTGGTGCCGAAGAACGAGCTTACAACGCTCGAGATTGTCTTGGCGTTGATAAGGTCTGTCGGCTGGAACACCTCGTTGTCACGCACGTTCATGCGCTCGCGGATTGTGCGACTCATACGTGCCAGACCGATAGAGAACTGGTTGCTGAGCTGCTCGCCTACTGTACGTACGCGGCGGTTAGAGAGGTGGTCGATATCGTCAACAGTTGCGTTAGAGTTAACCAACTGGATGAGATAGCGGATGATGGCGATGATATCCTCCTTTGTAAGAACGCGTGTCTCAGAGTCGATGTCGAGACCGAGCTTCTTGTTGATGCGGTAGCGACCAACTTCGCCGAGGTCGTAGCGCTTGTCAGAGAAGAATATGTTCTGGAACACCTCGCGTGCCGATGCGTCATCAGCCGGGTCAGCGTTGCGGAGCTGACGGTAGATGTAAAGCACAGCCTCCTTCTCAGAGTTAGAGGGGTCTTTAGCGAGAGTGTTGAAAATGATTGAGTAGCGTGAAGCTGCCTCTGCGTCCTTGTGGAGAAGCACTGAAGCGTTGCCCGACTCGAGGATGTCGTCGATGTTCTCTTCTGTGAGCACAGTCTCGCGCTCCATGATAACCTCGTTGCGCTCGATAGACACAACCTCGCCCGTATCCTCGTCTACGAAGTCCTCGTTCCAGGTCTTCAGCACACGTGCGGCGAGCTTGCGGCCGATGGCAGCCTTCATGTTCTTCTTGTTCACCTTCACCTCCTCTGCAAGGTCGAATATCTGGAGGATATCCTTGTCCTGCTCGAAGCCCATGGCGCGCAGAAGAGTTGTTACGGGCAACTTCTTCTTACGGTCGATGTATGCGTACATCACGTTGTTGATGTCGGTAGCGAACTCAATCCACGAACCCTTGAACGGGATGATACGTGCCGAGTAGAGCACAGTACCGTTAGCATGCACACCCTGACCGAAGAACACGCCCGGCGAGCGGTGCAACTGCGAAACTACTACGCGCTCTGCACCGTTGATAACGAACGTACCGTTGGATGTCATGTAAGGGATCGTGCCAAGGAAAACGTCCTGTATGAATGTGCCGAAGTCTTCGTGTTCGGGGTCCGTACAGTAGAGTTTCATCTTAGCCTTCAAAGGTACGCTATATGTAAGACCGCGCTCAAGGCACTCGTCAATTGAGTAGCGGGGCGGGTCGATATAGTAATCCAAGAACTCAAGAACGAAATTGTTACGTGTGTCGGTGATAGGGAAGTTCTCAGAGAACACCTTATACAAACCGTCATTCTTGCGTTCCTCAGGCGGAGTGTCTAACTGTAAGAAGTCCTTGAAAGACTTTAACTGCACATCGAGGAAATCCGGATATGGCAACGGATTATGGACGCTGGCAAAATTTACTCTGTTATCAACAATTTTTGAAGCCATCAGAAGTTATTATGGGTGATAAAAAATAGAAATAAGCGGAAAGACACAAAAAGGTTAGGACCCACCTACTTGGAAGATCCTAACCATATTTGCTAATTTTAAAATATCGGGTTAACCTTTCCTAAATACTGCTTAGCAGCGTTAAACCCGACATTTGAATTGTAAGCTGTTATTACTTGAGCTCTACCTTAGCACCAGACTCCTCGATAGCCTTCTTCAAGTTCTCAGCCTCTTCCTTAGAGAGACCTTCCTTGATCTTAGCAGGAGCAGCGTCTACGAGGTCCTTAGCTTCCTTCAAGCCGAGACCACAAGCTTCCTTAACTGCCTTTACAACCTGGAGCTTAGCGCCACCTACCTCAGCGAGGATAACATCGAAAGATGTCTTCTCCTCAGCTGCATCAGCACCACCTGCTGCAGGACCAGCAGCTACAGCTACAGCTGCAGCAGCAGGCTCAATACCATACTCGTCCTTGAGGACTGTTGCCAACTCGTTTACTTCCTTTACTGTAAGATTTACCAATTCTTCAGCAAGAGCTTTAATATCTGCCATTGTATTTAAATTTTAATTGTTTTTAATGTTAATGTTCTTTGACTTGTAGTTATATTACTCAGGACGCTCGCCCAAAGTCTTAAGCACACCGTGAATAGTGTTTGCGCCTGACTGAAGAGCAGAGATAACGTTCTTTGCAGGCGACTGGAGCAGTGCAACAATGTCTGCAATAACCTCGCTCTTGCTCTTGATAGCTACGAGAGCCTCGAGCTGATCTGCGCCGAAGATTGTCTCCTCAGCATAAGCACCCTTGAGTGCAGGTACGCCATCCTTAGCGTATTCCTTCAGGAGCTTAGCCGGTACGTTAGCTGTGTGAGCGAACATAACTGCTGTAGTGCCCTTGAGAGCGCCGTACAGAGGCTCAAAATCAATGTCGCTTGCCTGGAAAGCCTCGCGGAGAAGTGTGTTCTTAACGACGATCATCTTGATCTCGTTCTTGAAGCACTTGCGGCGGAGGTTGCTTGTAGCCTCGGCGTTGAGACCTGCGAGGTCAACGATGTAGAAGTGAGGGAACTCCTTCAGCTTCGCACCGAGTTCGGCAATAATAGTATCTTTTACTTCTTTCTTCATTTTACAAAACTTTTAGAGTTACTCAACTGATTTAGGATCAACCTTGATACCCTTACTCATAGTGCTTGAAATAAAGATACTCTTGATGTATGTACCTTTAGCAGCAGCAGGCTTGAGCTTGATGATGGTAGCGATGAACTCCTTAGCATTCTGATAGATTGCCTCCGGAGAGAAGCTTACCTTACCGATTGAAGTGTGGATAATACCAGCCTTGTCAACCTTGAAATCAATCTTACCCTGCTTTACTTCCTTAACCGCCTTGGCAACGTCCATTGTTACGGTGCCGCTCTTAGGGTTAGGCATGAGTCCGCGCGGACCGAGGATACGGCCGATAGGACCAATCTTACCCATGCATGACGGCATAGTGATAATAACGTCGACGTCTGTCCAACCACCCTTGATCTTATCGATATACTCGTCAAGACCTACGTAGTCAGCACCTGCTTCCTTAGCAGCAGCCTCCTGATCGGGAGTACAGAGAGCGAGTACGCGTGTTACCTTACCGGTACCGTTGGGAAGAGAAACCACGCCGCGAACCATCTGGTTAGCCTTACGCGGGTCTACGCCCAAGCGTACGTCGATATCGAGAGAAGCGTCAAACTTGGTTGTGGTAATTTCCTTTACCAGCTCTGAAGCCTCTTTCAATGTGTACATCTTCCCTGCTTCAACCTTGTCAGCTACTGATTTTTGATTTTTTGTCAGTTTCATTTCTTAAAAATTGAAGTTATTAAACATTTTCAGGGAAGTCTCCCTCTACAGTGATACCCATACTTCTTGCTGTACCAGCAACGAGTCGCATAGCCGATGCAACTGTAAAGCAGTTCAAATCTTTCAGTTTGTCCTCAGCGATTGCTTTTACCTGCTCCCAAGTTACTTTACCAACTTTCTGGCGGTTAGGCTGAGCTGAGCCACTCTTAACTTTAGCTGCCTCTTTCAGCTGTACAGCTGCAGGAGGAGTCTTAAGTTCGAAGCTGAACGATTTATCGGTGTAGTAAGTGATAACAACAGGAATTACCTTGCCTGCCTTATCCTGGGTTCTGGCGTTGAACTCTTTGCAGAATCCCATGATGTTAATACCCTTAGAACCAAGTGCAGGTCCTACTGGAGGAGAAGGATTCGCAGCGCCACCTTTAATCTGTAATTTGATTAATCCAGCAACTTCTTTAGCCATTTTGTCTGTTAATATTTAAATTGATTTAATATAAAAGAATTCTGAACGCATTCGTAACGTTGCGTTAGCCTTCTTTTTCGACTTGCATAAAACCTAATTCCAACGGAGTTTTGCGTCCGAAGATCTTGACCATCACCTTTAGTTTGCGCTTCTCGACATTCACCTCTTCGATGATGCCGCTGAAGCCAGAGAACGGTCCGTCTGTCACCTTGACAGTCTCGTCAACTACGTACGGGATGTCGATGTTGTCTTCAATCTCCGTTTCCTCGCATGAACCGAGCATACGGTTGATTTCCGACTGCGGAACTGGTGAGGGGTTGTCCAAGCCTCCAAGAAAGCCTAAAACGTTCGGCATGAAACGCAGCGTGTGTGCTACGTCGCCTACGAGGGCAGCTTCTACGAATACATAACCGGGGAGAGATATTTTCTCCTTGATTACTCTTTTGCCATTACGCAAAGATGCGTGTTTCTCGAGCGGCAAAACCACTTGCGAAACATGCGTCTGAAGTAATGGGTTGTGCTTGATCTCAGCGTCGATATATTCCTTTACTTTGAATTCTTTTCCGCTGGCAGCACGAAGCACGTACCATTTTTTTTCTGTCTTAGCCATTTTTCTTGAAAATGATTAACCTGGATAAACCATGCTCATTGCCCACTTGAACAGAGAGTCCATAGCGAACACCACAACTGCAATGACAAGGGAAGCAGATAATACAATCACTGCACTGTGGTTGAGTTCGGCATAACTTGGCCAAGTTGTTTTATGCGCAAGTTCGTCGTAACAAGTCTTGCAATAATTTACAAACTTCTTAAACATATTATCTTCTTTTTAGCACGGGAAGAGAGGCTCGAACTCCCGACACCTGGTTTTGGAGACCAGTGCTCTACCAACTGAGCTATTCCCGTAGGATAGTTCCCGACGCCGTAGCGATGCGGGAACTATTTTTATTTAGTGCAGCCTCTTGCGAGTCTGCGGTCCGTCGAATTAGTCTTCGAGGATCTTTGTGATCTGGCCAGAACCTACTGTACGACCACCCTCGCGGATAGCGAAACGAAGGCCCTCGTTCAGAGCAACTGCGTAGATGAGCTCAACCTCGATCTCTACGTTGTCACCAGGCATTACCATCTCAACGCCCTCAGGAAGCTTGATCTCGCCTGTGCAGTCCATAGTACGGAGGTAGAACTGAGGACGATACTTGTTGCCGAACGGTGTGTGACGACCACCCTCTTCCTTCTTCAAAACGTAGATAGAAGCCTTGAAGTGCTTGTGAGGCTTGATCTGACCCGGGTGGCAGAGTACCATACCGCGCTTGATCTCGTTCTTGTCGATACCACGGAGGAGAAGACCTACGTTATCGCCAGCTTCACCCTCGTCAAGGATCTTACGGAACATCTCAACACCAGTAACGACACACTTCTTGTCCTCACCGAGACCAAGGAGCTCTGTCTCGTCGCCTACCTTAACGCGACCAGTCTCGATACGACCAGTAGCAACGGTACCACGACCTGTGATTGAGAATACGTCCTCGATAGGCATCAAGAATGGTTTGTCGAGGTCACGTGGAGGCTCCTGGATCCATGTATCAACAGCGTCCATAAGCTCCATTACCTTGTCAGCCCACTTCTCTACACCATTGAGTGCACCAAGAGCAGAACCGCGGATGATAGGAGTTTCCTCCTCATAGCCGTACTGGTCGAGGATCTCGCGAACCTCCATCTCTACGAGCTCGAGCATTTCCTCGTCCTCTACCATATCGCACTTGTTCAAGAAAACAACCATGCGCGGTACGTTTACCTGACGAGCGAGAAGTACGTGCTCACGTGTCTGAGGCATAGGACCGTCAGTAGCAGCAACTACAAGGATAGCACCGTCCATCTGAGCAGCACCAGTTACCATGTTCTTAACGTAGTCGGCGTGACCCGGGCAGTCTACGTGAGCGTAGTGACGCTTTGCTGTTTCGTACTCGATGTGAGCTGAGTTGATGGTGATACCACGCTCTTTCTCCTCAGGAGCGTTATCGATCTGGTCGAAAGACTTAACATCCTCGCCGCCGAAGCCTCTGTCGTGAAGAGTCTTTGAGATGGCAGCAGTAAGAGTGGTCTTACCATGGTCAACGTGACCAATTGTACCAATGTTTACGTGCGGTTTGGTGCGCACAAATGTTTCTTTAGCCATAGCTTTCTTATTTTATATATAAATTGAATGTTCGTTTTTCTTCCGATTCTTGGTTTAAAGAACAGAAAGAGCTGTAACTGAGAGTTGAACTCAGGACCTCTTCCTTACCAAGGAAGTGCTCTACCACTGAGCTATTACAGCAACTTAGAGCGGAAAACGGGGCTCAAACCCGCGACCCCCAGCTTGGAAGGCTAGTGCTCTATCAACTGAGCTATTTCCGCAAAGATAAAGTGAAGTGGGTGGTGATGGATTCGAACCACCGAAGGCATAGCCAGCAGATTTACAGTCTGCCCCATTTGGCCACTCTGGTA
>PPYE01739851.1_pt1 | contig 49721 bp, 43 predicted proteins | sample 1559881 | NCBI WGS metagenome assembly PPYE01 (sample SAMN08240022, study PRJNA423297) | Human gut metagenome, whole genome shotgun sequencing project.
GCCAACGCCGGCAACTACGAGCCCGGCAAGCACAAGTACTACGGCCGGTTCAACCAGGGCGTGGTGACCATCAACCTGCCTGACGTGGCCCTTTCCTCCGGCGGGGATCTGGACAAGTTCTGGTCCGTCTTTGACGAGCGGCTGGAGCTGTGCCACCGGGCCCTGCTGTGCCGTCATGAGCGGCTCAAGGGCACGCTCTCTGACGTGGCGCCTATTTTGTGGCAGTACGGCGCCTGCGCCCGCCTGAAAAAGGGCGAGACCATCGACGAGCTTTTGTACCACGGCTATTCCACCATCTCTCTGGGCTATGCGGGCCTTTATGAGTGCGTCAAGTACATGACCGGCAAGAGCCACACGGACCCGGAGGCCACGCCCTTCGCCCTGGCCGTCATGCAGCACATGAACGACGCGTGCAAGAAGTGGAAAGAGGAGAGCGACATCGACTTCTCCCTCTACGGCACGCCCCTGGAGTCCACCACCTACAAGTTCGCCAAGTGCCTCCAGCGCCGCTTCGGCGTCATCGAGGGCATCACGGACAAGGGCTATATCACCAACAGCTACCACGTCCACGTTACCGAGGAGATCAACGCCTTCGACAAGCTCAAGTTCGAGGCCCAGTTCCAGCACCTCTCTCCCGGCGGCGCCATCAGCTATGTGGAAGTGCCCGACATGCAGAACAATCTGGAGGCAGTGCTGGCAGTGATGAAGTTCATCTACGACAACATCATCTACGCCGAGCTGAACACCAAGAGCGACTACTGCCAGGTGTGCGGCTGGGACGGTGAGATCCAGATCGTGGAGGAAAACGGCAAGCTCATCTGGAAGTGCCCCAAGTGCGGCAACACCGACCAGGACAAGATGAACGTGGCCCGGCGTACCTGCGGCTACATCGGCACTCAGTTCTGGAACCAGGGCCGCACCCAGGAGATCCGGGACCGGGTGATGCACCTTTGATTCACGCAAAAGGCAAAGCCTTTTGTGTGAATCAGGCAGTTTGCCGCGCGCACTCGCTGTGCTCGCACACCGGCAAACCGAGCGGTGTTTTCCCCGAGGCGCATGTCCCCGGGAAAAACAGAGTGATTTTCACGCGTGCCTGAGGGGGCGCATGGAACGACCTTATGCAGGCGCATGTCCCGCCCGGCGCGGATTTTAAATGATAACCGCCTGCTGCCGGGGATATATTTGGAGGATCGGTCATGCATTACGGAGAGATCAAAAACTGCGATATCGCCAACGGCGAGGGCGTGCGGGTGACGCTGTTTGTGTCCGGCTGCACCAACCGCTGCCCCCATTGCTTCCAGCCGCAGACCTGGGCCTTTGACTACGGAGAGCCCTTTACGGAAAAGACCGAGGAGGAGCTTCTTGGGCTGCTGGCCCCGGACTATATCAGCGGGCTGACGCTGCTGGGCGGCGAGCCCTTTGAGCCGGAGAACCAGCGTGCGCTGGTGCCGTTTTTGCGCCGGGTGCGGGAAGAGCTGCCTCAAAAGACCATTTGGAGCTACACGGGCTTCACCTATGAGGAACTGCGCCGGGATGGCAGCCATCCCTGCTGCGAGGTCACCGACGAGATGCTCTCGCTGCTGGATGTGCTGGTGGACGGCCGGTTCGTGGAGGAGCTCAAGGATATCTCCCTGCGGTTCCGGGGCAGCAGCAACCAGCGCCTGATCGATCTTGCCGCCACCCGGACGGCGGGAGAGGTGCGGCTGGTACCGGAGCAGCGCCGGTGAAAAGCTTATAAAATAAAAAGCGGAGAGGCGATCGCCTCTCCGCTTTTTTGCGTTCAGAGCAGCTGGCCGGCGCCCTTGTTGTTGGTCAGGGCTTCCAGGACCTGATAGCGCTCCATGTCGAAGGCTTTTTTCATCTGCAGGGCATGCTCCATCTCCAGGTCCACGATGCGTCCGTCCTGGGTGGCGATGACGCAGTTGCCGCGGCCCTGCGCAAGGGCCTGGACGGCCTCGTAGCCCATGCGGCTGGCAGTCTCCCGGTCCCGGGCGCTGGGAGAGCCGCCTCGCTGGATGTGGCCCAGCACGGTGACCCGGGGGTCGATGCCGATCTCCTGATGGATGCGCTTGCCGATCTCCACGGCGCTGCCGGCGCCCTCGGCCACCACGATCATATAGTGGGTGGTGCCGGACAGGCGGGCACGCCGGATCTTCTCCACGATGTCCCGGTCAAAGTCCGTCTCCCGCTCCGGGATCAGCACGGCGGTGGCGCCCACGGAAATGCCTACATACAAAGCAAGGTAGCCTGCGTGGCGGCCCATGACCTCCACCACGGAGCAGCGCTCGTGGGACTGCATGGTGTCCCGCAGCTTGTCGATGCACTCGATGGCGGTGTTGCAGGCGGTGTCAAAGCCGATGGTGTAGTGAGAGCAGCCGATGTCGTTGTCGATGGTGGCGGGGATGCCGACCACCTGGAGGGAATGGCCCGCCTCTGCCGCCTGACGGGACAGGGCCAGGGCGCCCCGGAACGTGCCGTCGCCGCCGATGGCCACGATGCCGTCCAGACCCAGCAGCTTGCAGGTGGCCAGGGCCTTGGCCCGGCCGGCCTCGGTCATGAATTCCTCACTGCGGGCGGTATAGAGCATGGTGCCGCCCTTGTTGATGATATGGCTGACGCTGGACGCGTCCATGTGGAGAAAGTCGCTGTTGATAAGGCCGTTCCAGCCCCGGCGGATGCCGATGCAGTCGATGCCCTGGCCGATGGCGGAGCGCACCACTGCCCGCACGGCAGCGTTCATGCCGGGGGCGTCGCCGCCGCTGGTGAGAATGCCGATTCGCTTGACCTGTTTTTCCATATGTATCCTCCAGACTCCATTCCGGCAGAAGCCGGCAGGGTAGTTAACCGATTACCCAGACTATACCGCCCGGGAGGAGAGTCTGTCAAGTGCAGATGTGCCTTTGGGGAAATCCTTGTGTAAAACGATTAACTTTCTGAAATCTCTGTATAAAAAATGACCAAATGCTTGGCTGGAGTGTCGGAGGGGATCGCGGGAGGCACGAGTGCCGGACGAGAGGCGGCGGGTCGGGGAGCCGCAGAGACAAAATGGAAATCAACAAAAAACAACACATGCAAAACAACAGCCCCTGTGGAAATTAGGCAAAGATGCCGAATAACCGTTGGATAGTATAGAGAAAATCGCAGAGAACACCAAAACGTCTGTTGATAAATGTTGATATTTGTTATATTATCGGATTGACTGATGGAGCTTCGCCCTGCGCCTGGGGCGGCGGAGCAGAACAGGAAGGGAACCTTTCTTCAGCCTCCGGCATGACCGGAAGGATGGACCGGGAGGAGAGATAGTATGTCTGAATTCAATGCCTTTTTTCTGATGAAGCCGGAGGATGTGAAGCGCTATGCGGTGGAGGTGCTGCACCGCTTTGCCCCGGAAGAGGAGACCGAATGCCGGGAGATCGGCGACGGAAATATCAACTACGTTTTTCAGGTGCGCTCGTGCAAAGACGGCCGCTCGGTGATCGTCAAGCAGGCGGACAAGCTCCTGCGCTCCTCCGGCCGCCCTCTGGACATCTACCGCAACAAGATCGAGGCGGAGACACTGAAGCTGGAGGCCTCACTGGCGCCCCGCTTTATCCCGGAGGTCTATTATTATGACGAGACCATGGCGGCCCTGTCCATGGAGGACATCTCCGCCTACAAGAATCTGCGCAAGGAGCTGGCTGCCGGCCGGGTCTACGGCCACCTGGCGGAGAACCTTTCCACGTTTTTGGCCCAGTCCCTGCTGCCCACCACGGACCTGGTGATGGACCGGCGGGAGAAAAAGGAGCGGGTGAAGTTCTTCACCAATCCGGAGCTGTGCGACATCACGGAGGATCTGGTGCTTACGGAACCCTACTATGACTACAAGGGCCGCAACATCCTCACGGCGGGCAACGAGGACTTTGTGCGCACGTTCCTCTATGAGGATGCGGACCTCCACGCCCAGGTGGGCATGCTGCGCAACGGCTTCATGAACAACGCCCAGGCCCTCATCCACGGTGACCTGCACGCCGGGTCCATCTTCGCAAACGAGGAGGGCGTGAAGATCATCGATCCTGAATTTGCCTTTTACGGCCCCATGGGCTATGATATCGGAAATGTCATCGGCAACCTGTTCTTCTCCTGGGCCAACAAGGCGTTCACCGGCGCCGGCGCGGAGCAGACGGCGGCCGTGCGGAGCCTGATTGCCGATCTATGCGACAAGACGGCGGAAAAGCTGGCGGAAAAGTACGACGAGATCGTCCGATTCCCCCTCTATCGGACGGAGGGCTTCCGCAAGGCGTATCTGGACGGCATCATGGCCGATTCCTACGGCTACGCCGGCACGGAGATCATCCGCCGGGTGGTGGGCGATTCCAAGGTCATGGAGGTCACCTCCGTCACCGATCCCGACCAGCGCATCCCCATGGAACGTGCCCTCATCAAGATGGGCATCTTCCTCATCAAGCATCGTGAACAGGGCCTCACCGGTCAGACGGTGGCGCGGGCCTTTGATATGATCCTGGCATAAATTAAGGAGGATATGAACTATGGTACGTATGGACAACGACATGCCCTTTTTGCTGCAGTACGAAAATGTGGCATGGTACGATAACGGCAAGGTCCGCATTCTGGACCGCCGGGTCTATCCCACGGAGGTCCGCTTTGTGGACTGCTTCACCTATCAGGAGGTGGTCAAGGCCATCGCCGACATGGTGACCCAGAGCGCCGGCCCCTACACCGCCGTGGGCATGGGCATGGCCCTGGCTGCCTGGCAGGTGCGCGGCAAGAGCGAGAGCGAGCAGAACGCCTTCTTGCAGCAGGCGGCCTACGATCTGGCCCACGCCCGCCCCACCACCGCCAACCGCTACGGCCAGATCACCTATCGCTGCGCCGAGCTTGCCGCCAAGGCCCTGGCCGAGGGCAAGGACCCCATTGAGGCCATTGTGGAGAGCACGGTGGAGTCCCTCAACCGCCGATACAGCACCATGCAGATCGTGGGCGACCAGCTGGCGGCCCTGATCCCCCAGGGCGGCACCATCCTGACCCAGTGCTTCGGCGAGACCATCATCGGCACCGTCATGCGGGCGGCCCGCAAGCAGAACAAGGATTTCAAGGTGTTCTGCGCCGAGACCCGGCCCTATCTCCAGGGCGCCCGCCTCACCTCCAGCTGCTTTGCCCAGATGGGCTTTGACACCACCGTCATCACCGACAACATGGTGGCCTATTCCATGGAGCGCGAGCACATCGACGTGTTCACCTCCGCTGCCGACTCCATCGCCCGGGACGGCCACATCGCCAACAAGATCGGCACTTTCCAGATCGCCATTCTGGCCAAGTACTTCGGCATCCCCTACTATGTCACCGGCGTGCCCGACAAGGACAAGCACACCAAGGACGACATCGTCATCGAGATGCGGGACCCCAGCCAGGTGCTCAGCTACCGGGATATCCCCAACACCGTGGAAGGCGTCAAGGCCATCTATCCCTCCTTTGACGTGGTGCCGCCCCACCTGATCTCCGGCGTGGTCACCGACAAGGGTGTGTACGTGCCCTATACGCTGGATCATTACTTTGATTCCGACGTGAAGGTGTTTTACTGAGCACCAGAGTGGATGCCTGGGCGGCAGTTTCCGCCCCCATGACAATCAGATTATCAGGAGGAACCCGCTATGTTGATGCAGGAAGAAAGAGAACTCGTCGTTGAATACGGCAAGAAAATGAGCGCGGACCGGCTGAGCACCGGCACCAGCGGCAACATCAGCATCTATAACGCCGAAAAGGGCCTCATGGCCATCAGCCCCTCCGGCATGGACTACTTTTCCACCACCCCCGCCGACATCGTCATCACCGACCTGAACGCCAACATCGTCGACGGCAATAGAAAGCCCTCCAGCGAGTGGGCGCTGCACACGATCTTCTATCAGCACAAGCCCCACGCCCGCGCTGTGGTGCACACCCATTCCATGTTCTGCACCACCTTCGCCGTGCTGGGCCAGCCCATCCGTGCCGTCCACTATGTGATCGGCGACGCAGGTGCGGCCACCGTGCCCTGCGCACCTTACTGCACCTTCGGAACAGAGGAACTGGCGGAAGCTGCCATGAATGTGTGCGGCGAGAGCAACGCCGTGCTGCTGGGCAACCACGGTCTGGTGGCGTGCGGCAAGGACATCAAGAGCGCCTACGGCCTGGCCCGCAACATGGAGTATATCGCGGAGCTGCAGTACCGTGCCATGTGCATCGGTCAGCCCAACATCCTCACCGATGAGCAGATGGCCGAGGTCATGGAGAAGTTCAAGTCCTATGGTCAGCCCGGCGCCAAGAAGTCCGGCTATTGATCCGGCTGCGCACCGGAAAATTTATGAGATCACCGCAGACAATGCGGGATGAAAGTACCATCCACAGCATTCCCAGGAAAGAAGGAACCCAATCAATGAACACTGAAAAGAAGCTTGGCTTTGCCACCCGCCAGATCCACGCGGGCAAGGTGAAAAACGCAGCGGGCGCCCTGTGCGACCCCATCTATCAGACCTCCACCTTTGAGTTCGACACCGTGGAGCAGGGCGGTGCCCGTTTCGCCGGCCAGGAGGGAGGCTACATCTACTCCCGTCTCGGCAACCCCACCGTGGCTACCCTGGAGGAAAAGGTTGCCCAGCTGGAGGGCGGCGAGGCCGCACTGGCTACCGCTTCCGGCATGGGCGCCATTACCACCGCCCTCTGGTCCAGCGTGGAAGCAGGCGACGAGATCGTGGCCGATGAGACCCTGTACGGCTGCACGTTTGCCCTTTTGAGCCACGGGATCACCAAATTCGGCGTGAAGGTCCGTCTGGTGGACATGACCGATCTGGCTGCACTGAAGGCTGCCCTGACGGAGAAGACCAAGGTGGTCTATCTGGAGACCCCCTGCAACCCCACGCTGAAGATCGTGGATATTGCCGCCGTGGCCGCGGCTGCCCACGGCTATAACCCCGCCATCCAGGTCATGGTGGACAACACCTTCTGCACGCCTTACCTGCAGCGTCCTCTGGAGCTGGGCGCCGACGTGGTGGTCCACAGCGCCACCAAGTACTTGAACGGCCACAGCGACGTGATCGCAGGCATGGTGGTGGGCAAGGCCGACTTCATCACCCAGTGCCGCATGTTCGGACTCAAGGACATGACCGGCGCGGTCATGAGCCCCTTCAACGCCTTTTTGATGGCCCGGGGCATGAAGACCATGGACATCCGCATGGAGCGCCACTGCGCCAACGCCCAGAGGGTGGCGGAGTTCCTGGAGAGCCACCCTGCGGTGGAGAAGGTCTATTATCCCGGCCTGAAGAGCTTTGAGGGCTATGAGATCGCCAAGCGGCAGATGAAGCTGCCCGGCGGCATGATCTCCATCGAGCTCAAGGCCGGCCGGGAGGCCACCGCTGCGGCCCTCAACAAGCTGCAGCTGTGCACCATCGCCGTGTCCCTGGGCGGCGCGGAGACCCTGGTGGAGCATGCGGCGTCCATGACCCACTCCACCTATACCGCCGAGGAGCTGAAGGAGGCACATATCTCCGAGGGCCTGGTCCGCATCAGCGTGGGCCTGGAGGACCCCGAGGATATCATCGCCGACTTCAAGGCGGTGCTGGATACGCTGCTGTAAGTAAGCTGGAGAAATATTCCGGTGCCTGCGGGCGCCGGAATATTTTTTTCAAAACCGCAAAAACCAAACGAGGCGTTGACATTCCCGACCGGCCGCTCCTATAATGAAATCCGAAGCGGTCTGGCCGCGCAAGTTTCAGTGAAGCGAGAGAGCACATGAAAACAGAGAAAACGGAACAGGTTTTGAATTTTTGCTGTGAAATGGGCCGGCAGCTGATTCAAAACGGCGCTGAGATCTACCGGGTGGAGGACTCCATCAACCGGCTGCTCACCGCCTACGGCTATCGGGACACCGAGGTGTTCGCCATCCCCTCCTGCGTCATTTTGAATATCCTGGACGAGGGACACAACTATACCAAGTCCATCCGCATCCGCTCCTCCTTCATCAATCTGGACAAGCTGGAGCGGCTCAATAGCCTCTGCCGCCGGGTGTGCCGGGACCGGCCCCAGCCGGAAGAGGCATTTTCCCTGCTGGACACGATCTCCTCCGCCCCCAGCTACCCCCAGCTTGTGAGCTATCTGGCCCACGGGTTCGTGGCCATTTTCTTCACGCTCTTCTGGGGCGGCACGGCGCTGGACGCCTGCCTGGCCTTTCTCTGCGGTGCGGCAGTGAAGGCGTCGGTGGGGTATCTGAGCCGGTTTGAGACCAATATTTTCTTTACCTACGTCTGCTCCAGCATGGCGATGGTGCTGCCGCCCCTGATCCTTTCCTATCTGGGCGTGCCCATCCACATGGACAAGATGGTCATCGGCGCCATCATGCTGCTGGTGCCGGGCATCGCCATCACCAACGTCATGCGGGACGTGATCGCCGGGGACTTCCTGACGGCGCTGACCAAGTTTGCCGAGGTGCTCATCATTGCCATGGCCCTGGCGGTAGGCATCGCCATCCCGGTGGGGCTGGCCCGGTTTTTCTGGGGGGTGATGTGAGTGGAGCGCTTTCTTCCCTGCCTGTATGCCTTTTTGGGCTGCATGAGCTTCTGCTTTATCTTCCAGGTGCGAAAGCCGCTTTTCATGGTGCTTTGCAGCGCCATCGGGGCCATCTCCTGGTGGGTGTATCTGCTGGCGGAGCCGCTGGGGAGCGAAACGGCCCGGTTTTTCACTGCCACCATCGTGGTGTCGGTCCTGGCGGAGGTGCTGGCCCGGGTGCTCAAGGCGCCGGCCACGATCTTCCTCATCATCGGCATCATTCCTCTGGTGCCCGGCGGCGGCCTTTACTACACCATGGACTATCTCATCAACGGGGATTATCCCATGTTCTCCCAGATAGGACTGCAGACGGCGGCCACCGCTGGGGCCATTGCCGTGGGCGCGTCGATGGTGACCTCCATCGTGCGGATGCTGCCCCGGCGGCGCCGCCCGGATGAAAAACAGTGCTGAAATGTTAGCGGAGCGGTCTCCCCGGGAGGCCGCTCCGTTTTCCGTCGGCTTGTACCGGCGGACGGAATATGGTATGATAACGCCGTACTACCAAGAGAAATGGGGTAAACCATGAAGAAACTGGTCGTAGGAATCCTGGCCCATGTGGACGCGGGCAAGACCACGCTGTCGGAAGCCATGCTCTACCGCAGCGGCGCGGTGCGCCGCCTGGGGCGGGTGGATCACGCCGACGCGTTTTTGGATACGGACGCCATGGAGCGGGAGAGGGGCATCACCATCTTTTCCAAGCAGGCGCGCATGAGTCTGCCCGGCGCGGAGGTGACGCTGCTGGATACCCCCGGCCATGTGGACTTTTCCGCGGAGATGGAGCGGACGCTCCGGGTGCTGGACTGCGCCGTGCTGGTCATCAGCGGCACGGACGGCGTCCAGGGCCACACCCGGACGCTGTGGCGGCTTCTGGAGCGGTATCATGTGCCCGTATTCCTGTTTGTCAACAAGATGGATCTGGCCGGAGCGGACCGGGAGCGGGTGCTATCGGAGCTCAAAGCGTTGCTGTCTCCGGCCATCACGGACTTTGCCGTGCCGGAGGAGGAACTCTGGGAGGAGGCCGCCGTGTGCGACGAGGGCCTTCTGGAAAAGTACCTGGCCCAGGGGCGGCTGGAGGAGGGGGACCTCACCGGCCTCATCGCCCGGCGGGCCATCTTCCCCTGCTGGTTCGGCGCGGCTCTCAAGCTCACCGGCGTGGATGAGTTTTTGGAGGGCCTGGGGCGCTATGCCCCCATGCCGGATTATCCGGCGGAGTTCGGTGCCCGGGTGTTCAAGGTCTCCCGGGACGCCCAGGGGGCCCGGCTCACCTGGATGAAGATCACCGGCGGCGCCCTGCGGGTCAAGGAGACAGTGACCAACCGCCGCCCCGGCAGGGCGGAGGAGGAGATCTGGGAGGAAAAAGCCGACCAGCTGCGCCTTTACTCCGGCGCAAAATTCCAGGGCACCGAGCAGGCGGAGGCGGGCACGGTCTGCGCCGTCACCGGATTGACCCATACGCTGCCCGGTCAGGGTTTGGGCTTTGAGACCGACTGGTCCGGGCCGGTGCTGGAGCCGGTGCTGACCTATCAGGTGTGCCTGCCGGAGGGAGTGGACCCCCACACGGCCCTTTTGAAGCTCCGGCAGCTGGAAGAGGAGGACCCCCAGCTCCACATCGTCTGGGACGAGCACCTGCGCCAGATCCACGCCCAGCTCATGGGCCCGGTGCAGATGGAGATCCTGGGCAATCTCATTCAGGAGCGGTTCGGCATGGAGGTCACCTTCGGCGAGGGAGATATCCTGTACCGGGAGACCATCGCCGCGCCGGTGGAGGGCATCGGCCACTTCGAGCCTCTGCGCCACTATGCGGAGGTGCATCTGCTGCTGGAGCCCCTGCCCACGGGCAGCGGACTGGTGCTGGCCACGGCGTGTCCGGAGGACCAGCTGGACCGGAACTGGCAGCGTCTGGTGCTGACGCACCTTTCAGAGCGGGAGCACCCCGGCGTGCTGGCGGGCGCGCCTATTACGGATATGAAGATCACCCTGGTGGCGGGCCGGGCCCACGTGAAGCACACGGAGGGCGGCGACTTCCGCCAGGCCACCTACCGGGCGGTGCGCCAGGGGCTCATGCAGGCGGAAAGTATCCTGCTGGAGCCCTGGTACGACTTTACGCTGGAGGTGCCCGCGCCGTTGGTAGGCCGGGCGCTGAGCGACGTGCAGCGCATGGGCGGCGAGACGGAGCCGCCCCAGACCATGGGGGAGATGACCATGCTCACCGGCCGGGCGCCGGTCTCCGCCATGCGCAACTATGCCCGGGAGGTCACCGCCTACACCCGGGGCACCGGACAGCTCCAGTGCGTGTTCCGGGGCTATGCCCCCTGCGCCGACCAGGCGTCGGTGGTGGAGGCTGCCGGGTACGATCCCGAGCGGGATGTGGACAACCCGCCCGACTCCGTGTTCTGCGAGCACGGAGCAGGCGTTACGGTCAAGTGGCAGGACGTGCCTGCCCGGGCCCATGTGGAGAGCGGGCTGCGCCTGGGAGAGCCGGAGGAGAAAGAGGAGAGCGCCGGGCCGGACCGGAGCCGGGGCGAGCGGTATGCCGGTACGCTGGCCCAGGACAAGGAGCTCATGGCCATCTTTGAGCGCACCTACGGCCCGGTGAAGCAGCGTGCGTTCCAGCCGCCCCGTCCGCCCCGGCGGCCGGAGAGCAGTCCGGAGCCGGACAAGCGGCACATCCGCCCCCAGAAGGGCGGGGAGGAGTATCTGCTGGTGGACGGCTACAACATCATCTTTGCCTGGGACGACCTGAAAGCCGTGGCCCGGGACAACCTGGACGCCGCCCGCAAGCAGCTGTGCGACCTCCTTTGCAATTACCAGGGCGTGCGCAAGTGCCATGTGATCGTGGTGTTTGACGCCTACAAGGTCAAGGGCGGCCTGGGGTCCGTGGAAAAGTACCACAACATCCACGTGGTCTACACCAAGGAGGCGGAGACGGCGGACGCCTATATCGAAAAGGCCACCTATGAGATCGGCCGGGAGCACCGGGTGAAGGTGGCCACCTCCGACGGCCCCGAGCAGCTCATCATTCTGGGCCACGGGGCGCTGCGGCTGTCCGCCGCCGCATTCCGGGCCGAGATGGAGGAGACCATGGGCCAGATGGCGGCGGCTCTGGAGCGGAACAACCGCCCCCACCGCCGGCGCTCTTTGGGCAAGGCCATGGAAAAAGCCATGGAGGGGGAGGAACAGCCATGATCCTGACACTGATCCTTTCTGCGGCGGTGGCGTTTGCCTGCGCTGCCGTCCGGCATCATCTGGAACACGCGAAGCAAAAGGAAGTGCACTACCTGGGCGGACGGGTGGTGCGGACGGCCCTTTACAACCGGGGCTCCGCCTTCGGCCTGCTGCCCCTGGGGCGCTGCGCCCTGGCGGCAGTGTCGGCGGCAGTGATGGCGCTGTCCCTGCCTCTTTGGCGGTGCAGCCGGCTGGGCTGTGCGCTGCTGCTGGGCGGCGGTGCCAGCAACCTCTGTGAGCGGCTGAGCGGCAGGGGCGTCTTTGACTACATCCAGTTTCCCAAGGCGCCGGGAGGAATGAAAAAATACGTATTCAATCTGGCGGACTTTGCCATTTTCCTGGGGGCTTTGTGGATCGCACTGCGCTCCGGAGGAAAACACCGCTGAGACATTGACAAAGCCTGCGGAACGCGCGTACAATAGGAGTGCGGAAATATGGAATGAAATTCCGCTATAAGGAATTAACGGCGTATACGCCGGAACAAAGATAGGAGAATTGCTGTGGATACGATGAAAATGCCTTCCATGGACGCAGTGGCGCGGTTCAAGGCCGCCATGGACTCCGATCAGGGTGCCCTGGGCCCCTTCATGATCACCTCTGACCCGGCCTATGTGGAGGCCGCCGGCTATGCCGGTTATGACTTCGTGCTGCTGGATATGGAGCACGGCCCCGGCACCTTTGAAAACCTCCAGAACCTGATCCGCGCCGCCAACGTGGCGGGCGTGTGCCCGGTGGTGCGCGTGCCCCGGGGCATGGACATCTGGGTGGACCGTGCCCTGGACGTGGGCGCCGGTGCCCTGCTGGTGCCTCAGATCGACACGGCGGACCAGGCCCGCGCCGTGATCTCCGCCGCCAAGTTCGCCCCTGTGGGCAGCCGCGGCACCAACCGCTTCGTGCGTTCCGCCTGCTACGGCGCCAAGCCCGGCAGCGAGTACTTTGCCCAGGCCAACGAGACGGTGGTCATCATCCAGGCTGAGGGCAAGAAGGCTGTGGAGAACCTGGACGAGATCCTGGACGTGCCCGGCCTGGACGTGCTGTTCATCGGGCCCTACGACCTGTCCAGCTCCCTGGGCCACGTGGGCGAGGTGAACCACCCCGAGGTCATCGCCTGCATCCAGGGCATCATCGAAAAGGCCAACGCCAAGGGCGTGAAGCTGGGCTGCTTTGCCGACACCGTGGAGGGTGCCAAGAAGTGGCGCGACATGGGCATCAAGTTTGTGGGCTACACCTGCGACACCTACCTTTTCTATCAGGCAGCCAAGGCGGACGTGGACGCCTTTGCCAAGAAGTAAATCCTGTACAAAAAGAGCGGACACCCTATGGGGTGTCCGCTCTTTTTATGGCTCCGGGGCATCTTCCTTGTGGAGGGGAAGACCCAGCTTCTCCATCTTCCGATATAATGTGGAAAGGTGCAGCTCCATCCGCTTTGCCGCCTGGCGCAGATCGCCGCCGCACTCGTCCACCACGGCGGTGATGTACTGGCGCTGGTATTCGTCCATGGCCTGCTGATAGGGAAGGGATGGGTCCACGGCCGGCGGGGCGGGCCGTTCCACCACCACCGTATCCACCTTGCCGAAGGACTGAAATTCAATGAGCGTGTTTTTGCTCTCCACCATCATCCGCTCCACCGTGTTGCGCAGCTCCCGGACGTTGCCCGGCCAGTCGTATTGCTCCATGACCTGGATGGTATCCGGGGCCAGCCGTTTGGTATAGCCGTATTTTTTGTTGAAGGCCTGCACGAAGTGCTCCGCCAGAGGGCGGATGTCCTCTGTGCGCTTGCGCAGAGGCGGCACGTTCACCACCAGCACGTTGAGCCGGTAGTAAAGATCAGCCCGGAAGGTCTTCTCTCGTACCATCTCTGCAAGGTCCCGGTTGGTGGCGGCAATGATGCGTACATCGCTTTTGATGATCTGGTTGCTGCCCAGCCGCTTGATCTCGCCGTTTTCAATGATCCGCAGCAGCTTGGCCTGCAGCTCCAGCGGCATCTCGCCGATCTCGTCGAGAAACACGGTGCCCTTGTTGGCAAACTCAAAAAGACCGATCTTGCCGTCCTTCATGCCGCCGGTGAACGTGCCCTTTTCGTAGCCGAACATCTCCGCTTCCAGCAGGGAGGGAGGCAGAGAAGCGCAGTTGATGGGGATGAACACCTGATCGGCCCGGCCGCTTTTGGCGTGGATGTACTTGGCGAACATCTCCTTGCCGGAGCCGGACTCCCCGTAAATGATGACGGTGGAATCCACGGCGGCGATGTGGTCGGCGTATTCCAGCAGGCTGCGCATGGGCTGGCTCTCCGCAATGAGCATGTCCGGGGTCTTGTCCGTGCCCTGCATGAAGCGGATGACGCTGCGGATGTTGTCCCGCTCCTGGTCGAATTTTTCCAAAAGCGTATAGAGCTCCCGCTCATCCCAGCTGTAGGTGGGGACATATTCCAGCTCCCCGTCCGGCCCGAAATGGGGCCGGGAGAGGGCCAGCACCTGCTTGCCGGAGTCCTGGAGCGTGTGGTTGCTCAGGCACTCCTTCTTCGTCTCCAGCGTCTTGATGGACGAGGCGCTGGTGGCGTGGCAGTAGTCGTGGAGCGTGTCGTAAATGGAGAGGTTCAAGAGGGTCTCACGGTCGATGCCCAGCAGCTTGCAGCAGCCGTCATTCACATAGAGAAAGCGGCCCTTGCTGTCCGTGATCAGCATACTGCCGAAGTAATGCTCCGCCAGCACCTTCAATAGCTCATATTCCCGCTGGGCGGCGGGGTCGGTGGCGAGATTTGGAACTTCCATGTTGTCTCCTTTTTTGCGTTTCGCCAAAATGCGAAAATCTGTTTTGCAAAATTGCAAATTCCAACCGGATTTTACCTCAGTATACCATGAGAGTGCACAGAAATGCAAGAATTATTTGTTTAATATCTACAATAAAGTAGATGGCACAAAAATTGCTTATTATACAGGCATCAACACAAAGCCGCCAAAGCGGCAGAGCAACAAGGAGGGCAAGAATTATGGAAGAAAAACGCAGCACGGCCCCGATGGACCTGGAGTCCACGGACTATGACGTGGAGCGGGTGGGAGATCTGGACCCCCGGCTGGAGGCCGGAAAACGGGACGCCGTCTTTTTCCACGCGCTGGGCATCGCCTGCACGGTGATCGCCACCATCTGGATGTACGCTTTCGGTACCGGCGACCCGGCGGAGATGAAGTATCTGCTGGGGATGCCCATGTGGGTGTCCGGCGCCATTTTGATCTACCTGGCCATGTTCGTGGCAGGCATGATCTACCTGGCCAAGTGGGAGGAATTCCCCCTGACGGCCCGCTTCAAGAAAAACCGGTCTGACAAGAACAAGGGAGGGAACAAGGCATGAGCTACGATCTGGGAGGATTTTCTATCACCGCGTCCACGTCCCGGACGATGCTGGTGATCTTCGCCATTTACACGGTGGTCATCGTGGGCTTCGGCTTCTATATCAAGTATCAGTCCCGGAAGGGCAGCCAGGACGGTCTGGCCTCCTTCCTCACCGGCGGCGGCGGACTGGGCGCCTTTGCCATCGCCATGATCGCCGCCACCAACTCCATGGCCGGCGGCACCATGATCACAGCCCCGGGCCTGGGCTATAAGGTGGGCTTCACCGCCGCCCTGGTCTATTACGCCGGCTTCCTCACCGCCGCCTACGGCCTTGGCAGCGTGGGCCGCAAGGTGGCCATCCTCCGGGACCGCACCGGCGCCGTCACGTTCCAGCAGCTGCTGGGCCTGCGGTTCCAGTCCAAGGCCGTGGTGGCCGCTCTGGCCATTACCGGTGCCTTCGGCCTGACCTTCTTCGCAGCCGGCCAGATCTCCGCCGGCGCCAAGGTGTTCGCTGCTGTCACCGGCACCAACGCCTATTATCTGGGCATCGTGCTGGTCATCGTCATTACCGTCATCTACACGCTCTCCGGCGGCATCAAGTCCATGGCCAAGGTGGCCGTCATTCAGGGCGTCATCATGCTGCTGGCCACCTTCGCCATCATCGGCGTGCTCATTGCCACCAATGTGGAAAACCACGGCAGCGTTCAGGCCACCATGGAGTACCTTGGCTCCGCCTTCCCCGGCGCCATCCAGGCCAACACGGGCTTCAGCTTCTGGAACGCCATGGGTACCGCCCTGTTTGCCGGCGTTGGCCTGGGCGCGGTGCCTCACGCCCTGTCCGTCACCATGACCTACAACAACCACAAAAAGCTCAAGCAGGGCGTCATGATCTCCTGCTGCGTGTTCACCCTGGTCCAGGGCATCATGTGCTTCACCGGCCCCCTGACCTATGCCATCAACCCCAATCTCCAGACCGCTGACTACACCACCATCTTCAACGCCACCAACCTGCTGCCCTCCTGGGTGGGCGGTATCATCTTCTGCGGCATCTTCGCCGCCGTGCAGTCCTCTCTGGCGGGCCTGGCCATGGCGGGCGCGTCCATGCTGGCCAAGGACTTCATCGTGGACTGCTGGAAGCCTGCTACTCCCGCCAAGACCCAGAGCCGCATCAACACCGCCTGCGTGCTGGCCATCGCGCTGATCGCCACGCTCATCGCCCTCAAGCCCTCTGAGCTGACCCAGTACATCATCAACTTCGCACTGGCGGCCCTGGGCGCTGCCTGGTACTTCCCCGTGCTGGTGGGCATGTACTGGAAGAAGGCTACCGCCAAGGGCATGGTAGCGTCCATTGTGGGCGGCTTCGCCTCCTATGTGGTGTTCTACTTCCTCTCCAGCGTCATTCCCACCACCAAGGCCTGGTGGGCTGCCTCCCTGGGCGGTGTGCACGCCTTCCTGCCCGCGTGGATCGTCTCTTTGGTGCTGCTGGTGGCAGTGAGCAAGGCCACCCAGAACCAGCGGATCAAGCTGGGATATTTCCAGGTGTTCTTCTGCGCCGATTATGACGAGAAGTATGCCAAGGTCGATACGCTCAAGGATTAAGCGAAAGAAGGAACGAATCATGATCAAAAGCAGGGACAATTTCTTCCAGGTCAGCGACGGCGCCTGGGTCTACTTTGAGGACTACGGCAAGGACAACGGCGACCCCATCGTCATCCTTCACGGCTATCTGTGCTCTTCCAAGTTCTTCTATAAAAATATCGAGGGGCTCTCCGCCGATCACCGGCTGGTGCTGGTGGACTGGCGGGGCCACGGCTCCTCCTCCAAGACCCTCCAGAACCTGACCATGGAGCGCTGCGCGCAGGATATCCATGAGCTTATTGAGCACCTGGGGCTGGAGAACGTGACGCTCCTGGGCTGGTCCATGGGCTCCAGCGTGGTCATGGAGTACTATGAGCAGTTCGGCGCGGACCATCTCAAAAAGATCGGCGTCATCGACAGCGCCCTGTACCCCTTCTCCCCCGAGAGCTGGAACAGCCACTCCCTGGCAGGCTTCAACATGGACGGCATGACCGCCACCCTGGAAAACGCCATGGTCAACCACGACGCCTACACCCGGGCCTTTACCCGCATCTGCTTCCACGAGCCCCCCTGCAAGGAAGACGAGGACTGGGTCAGCACGGAGATGAAGAAACTGCCTGTGTACATTGCCTTCGCCCTGTACAACGATTTCCTCTTCAAGGACTACACCCCCACCCTCAAAAAGATCACCATTCCCCTGATGATCTGCTGCGCGGACAGCGGCGCCATTCCCCGCGGCATCGCCATGGGCCGGCACTATCGGGACCTGGTGGAGGGCAAGTGCTTCTTCCACGAGTTTTTGAACCTGGGCCATGTGATGTTCCTGGAGGACCCGGAGCAGTTCAACCGCACGGTGCTGGAGTTTGTGGAGCAGTACGCCTGAGTGCTGGTTTACCCATTTGTTTTCCCCTCATTTCCCCTCTCGAAAGCGCCCTGCTCCTTACCGGAGCAGGGCGCTTTCGCAAAAAAGCAGCGGTCGGAGATAAGCTCCGGCCGCTGCTTTTGATTTGGAATATACGGTCTGTTCACACCTGCTCTTTTTTCTTCCAGGGCCTACGGGGCGCGGTGCGCTGGGGCGGTATGGTGCGCCAGTGGAGGCTGGTTTTGTTGAAGAGGGGCTCGCACACCAGCAAAATGGCGGGCATGAGGAAGATACTCACCAGGGCGGAGATGCAGGCGCCCCGGGCCAGCATGATGCAGATGGCGCCGATCAGGTCGATGGACGAGACAAAGGACACGCCCAGCGTGGCGCAGAAGAGCACCAGGGCGCTGGTGATGATGGAGGCGTCGGAGGCGTCCGCGGCAATGGAGATGGCCTCTTTGGCCGTTTTGCCGGTGCGCAGCTCCTCCTGGAACCGGGAGGTCATCAAAATGGCGTAGTCCACGGTGGCGCCCAGCTGTACGCAGCTGATGATGGTGGGGGCGATGAAGGGGATCTGAGCGCCGGTGAAGTAGGAGCAGCCCTGGTTTAAGAAGATGGCCAGCTCAATGGTGGCCACCAGCACTGCCGGTACCGTCAGCGAGCGGAACACCACTGCGATGATGAGGAAGATGGCAGCGATGGAGATGTAGCTGGTGACGTTGAAGTCCACGGCGGCAGTCTCGATCAGGTCCCGGTACATGGCGCCCTCGCCGGTGATCATGGCGTCGGGGTCGTAGTCATGGAGGATAGCGTGCATTTCGTCCAGCTGTGCGGACACCTGGTCCGTGGCAGGCTCATAGGAGGAGTTGACCATCATCAGCTGCCAGCCGTCCTGGCGGAGCATCTGGCGCAGCTCCTCGGGAACGAAGAAGTCCGGGATACCGGTGCCCAGCATGGCGTGATAGGAAAGCACGGAGGTGACACCGTCCAGGTTTTCCATCCGCTCTTCGATCTCACGCATCTGCGTGGCAGTCAGATCGTCCCGCAGCACGATGAAGTGGGAGGTGGCCATGTCGAAGTCCTCTTTGAGCTTTTCATTGCTGACGATGGAGGGCAGGTCCCGGGGCAAAGACTCATCCAGTTTGTAGTAGATATCCGCATGGCTCTGGGCGTAGTAGGCGGGCAGCACCAGCAAAAGCGTCAGCACCACCAGGGCCCGCCGGTGCCGCACCACGAAGCCGTTAAGCCCGTGGAAGCTGGGGAGCAGGGCCCTGTGCTTATGGCGGTCGATCTGCTTGTCAAAGAGCAGCACCAGGCTGGGCAGCACCAGAATCACCGTGGCTACGCCCAGCACCACGCCCTTGGCCATGACGATGCCGATGTCCCGGCCCAGAGTCAGACGCATGAAGCAAAGAGCCAGGAAGCCGGCGATGGTGGTCAGGCTGGAGCCGGACAGGGAGCGGAACGCGGCACAGATGGCCTGGGCCATGGCGTCCCGTTTGTCATCGTAGTTGGACCGCTCCTCCTCATAGCGGCGGTAGAGGAAGATGGAGTAGTCCATGGTGACGCCCAGCTGCAGTACCGCGGCGATGGCCTTGGTAATGTAGGAGATCTCGCCTAAGAAGAAGTTGGTGCCGAAATTGTAGATGACGGCGATGCCGATGCTGGCCAGGAACACGAAGGGCAGCACCGTGGACTCCAGTGTGACGGCCATGGCGGCCAGGGCCAGCAAAATGGCCAGCCCCACAAAGAGGGGCAGCTCGCTGTCCATCACATCCCGGGTGTCCTTGATGACCACGGAGAAGCCCGCCAGGAAGCACGCCTCGTTGCACAGGCTGCGGATCTGGGCGATGGCGTCCATAGTCTCGTCCGAGGCGCCGGGGTGGTCGTACTGGATGATGATCATGGTGGCGTCCCCGGAGAAGAACAGGTCCCGGAAGGCGGCGGGGATCATGTCGGCGGGGATCTGCAGACCCACCAGGTTGCTCAGCCATACGGCGTTGGACACGCCGGGCACCTCCTGGATGCTGCGCACCAGGTCGTTGGTGTAGCCGGCGGGCATGCCGTCCACGATGAGCATGCTGGTGGCGGCCATCTGGAAGGGTTCTTCCAGCAGCTGCTCTCCCTGGGAGGAGGGCAGGTCCTGGGGAAGGTAGGAGAGGATATCGTAGTTGATGCGGGTGGCGGCATAGCCGATGATGGACGGAATGAGCATCACCAGGGCGATGATCGCCACCAGCTTGGGCCTGCGGGTGAGGCCATGGGCAATTTTTTCAATCAAGTGATCCACCTGCACTTTCCAAGGTCAGGAAAAGATCCCGGTCACGGCGTTCCAGAAGTCCCGGAACATCTGGGCCACGCGGCCCCAGAAGGTGGACTTGGGCGCTTCCTGGGCGGCCTCAGGAGCGGCTTCGTCTTCGGACTCCTTGATCTCCTGGGTGCGGATGAGCACCTGGATGCTCTGGGGGGCCGGGTTCTCCGACGAGGTCAGAGAAACGGCCTGGGCGGTGGAGTCCATATTCAGAAGGTTATCCATCTGGCCCGTGTGCTCGTTCCAGGTATCTTCAATGATGGAGCTGATGTCATTTTTGGCGGCCTTTACATCAGAGGTGGTGGAAAGGCTCCTGGCTGCCTGCCGCAGCGAGGCGGCAAGGCCGGAAAGGGTCTTTTGGGTGCCGCTGTCCAGCTGGGTGCCGGCGGTTTTCGTCACTGTCTCCAGGTCCGTCAGGAAGGTGTGCAGATCCCGGGTGCCGGTGACGGCGGCCTCCGTTAAAGCCTTGGCGTCCGTGAGGGCCTGCTGGGCCTGGGGGATGTACTCGTCCACGGTCTTGTTGAGCTTTTCCGTCTCGTCCAGGACCTCCTGGAGCTTTTTGGCCGCGGTCTGGGCCACGCTCCCTGCGTCGCGCAGGTGGTCGGTCGCATCATCCGCCTTTTTCAAAAGGTTGGACAGCGTGCCGCTGAGGCCATCCTCACCCAGCGCGTCACAAAGGTCCTCCAGCTGCCCCAGCAGGGTGCTGGCAGCGGGGCCCACGGACTCGGCCAGATCCTTCATCTGGTCCACGGAGATGCCGAAGCCCGAGAGCAGCTGGTTGACGGCGTCTGCCTGGTCCAGCGTTTCCTCGTATTCGCCGGTCTTGGAAAATGCCCACAGCTGATACTGCTCCGGAGAGAGGCCGGCTTTCCAAAGCTCCTGGAACTCCGCCTCGGAGGGCTCCAGCCCGGCCTCTGTCATCTGGGCAACATAGGCCTCGTACTGGGCGTCATAGGCTGCGTCCAGCTTTTTGACGGCGGAGCGGATCTCGTCCACGGTCATGCCGTTTACGGTCACCTCGGACCCGCCGGAGAGGGAGGGCGCCTGCTTGCGCAGGGCGTCCACTGCGCTTTGGCCGCTGCCCGCCAGCTTTTCCAGCCGCTCCAGCACCTTGCCCAGGTCACTGAGGTCGCTGCGCAGAGCGGAGGCGCTGCCCTTGCCGGACTGCAGGTCGGCAAGGTCCTCGTCCAGATCGTCCAGCACGTCCCGCAGGTCGCCCAGCTGGGTCCGGAGGCTCACGGCGGTGGTGCACAGGCTGTTGATCTGTGTTTGGATATCCGTCAGGGCCTGGGAGGCCGTGTCCAGATGACCGGCCAGCGGCTCCAGGGTGTCGGCAAGGGCAGCCAGATCGCCCAGCGCCACGTCCGCCTCGGCGTAGAGCTGGTCCTTGCTCTGGGAGACGGTGCCCCGGGCCTCATTGAGCTGATCCAGGCCGTCAGCGGTGGCGTTGAGGCTGCTCTGCATGCCATTGAAGGCGTCCAGCAGCGTGTCAAGGCTGCCGGAGAGCTTGTCATAGTCATCTTCCAGCTGCTCCTTGCGCTCGGAGAGCTTGGCGATCTCGTCCAGCTGGCTGAGGGTGGCGGGCACCATCAAAAACGTCATGCCGTCAAAGGTGAAATCGTCGCTGCCCACCCGGACGGTGAAGTGCTGTTCTTCGCCAGGAAGAGCCAGAAACAGCACTGTGCGCAGGTTGCCGATCAGCTGCACCTGGGCGCCCGGTGCCTCCAGAGACAAAATGTCATCTTGGTTGAACAGCGCCATGGCTTCCAGCGTGTAGTTGTTGCGGGCGTACTCGCTGGCATTCGGGTTGGGGATGGCGTCCACGGTGATCTCCACCACGCCGGTTTCGCCGGCCAGGTCCTCCGCTTTGGTGGGGACGCCGTTCAAGGTATAGTGAATGGAAAGCGTCCAGGGCAGCGCTTCAAAGGGGGCTGCGGTTTTTCCCTCAAAATAGAAGTGGGAGGGGGCGTCGTTCCCAAAATCGAAGGTGACGGTCCCGTCCCGCTGCGCGGGCTCCGTGCCGTCGGTCAGGTTGTTGACGGCATCGTAGACGCCGTGGTCCTCCAGCGTGGTGGCGCCGTTGAGGGTATAGCTTTTGACCACGCTGCCCTCTGTCAGATTTCCGTAGTAATCCAGCGTGGCGTAGTAGGCTTCGTCGCAGACCGGCGCCACGCCGTCCCCGATGGGTTCCGCGGCCAGGGCGGAGGGGACCAGCAGCGCCGCTGCGGTGGCGGCTGCCAGAGCGCGGCGGTCGGCGGCAGAAAAACGGTACATGAGGATGCTCCTTTCGATTATCAACAAACGTTGAATAATAAAATATTGTTGATTTATTTTGCAGGGGAGATTATAATACTGCGCAAAGGGAAATGCAATGGACACATTGGCCCAAGTGTCAAGAGGAGGATACGTCATGAAAAACGAAGCGGAGGACCGCCGCTCCCGCCGCTCCCGGCGCTTATTGAAGGAAGGACTGCTGGCGCTCATGCAGGAAAAACGGTTTTCAGACATCACCGTGCGGGACATCACGGAGCGCATGGCCCTGAACCGGGGCACCTTTTACCTGCACTACCCGGACACCACTGCGCTGCTGCAAAGCGTGGAGACGGATATGCTGGCCGAGGCCCAGGCGCTCATCGACGCCCACATGGCACAGACCAGGGAAGAGCGGACGCTGCGCCCGGTATTTGAGCCGATCCTGGACTATGTGGTGGAGCATCGGGAGGTGTGTCAGGCACTGTTTGTGAACAACTCCTCCAGCAATTTCACCGACCGGCTCCACCAGCTGATCCGCACCAACGGACTGCCGCTGGCCCAGGCGTGGTTCCACCCATCCTCCCCAGAGCGGATGGAGTATCTTCTGAGCTTTGTGACCTATGGCCTCATCGGATTGATGAAGATCTGGTTCGACCAGGGAATGGCCTTGCCCAAGGAGACGCTGGTCTCCGCCGCCGACCGGATGGTCCAGGGGGCGGGCGAGGGGCTTTTGGAGACAAGCACCACCTGAAAAACAGGAAGGCGCCCGGCTGATGCCGGGCGCCTTCCTGTTTGATTCATTGTCCCAGTATGCGGTGCAGGAGCGCGGACGCCTGCTTCAGTGCGTCGTCCAGGGGGATGGTATAGTCCTCCTGCTCGATGCTCAGGGCTCCGTCGTATCTCAGGGAACGGAGGGTATCCACAAAGGAGCGCCACCAGTCCTCGCTGTGGCCGCTGCCGGGGGTGACATAGTTCCAGGAACGGCCCGCAATGTCCAAAACATCTTTGGTCTCCAGCATGGTGTTTACCGCACCGGCTTTTTCCAGACGGGCGTCCTTGATATGTACGTGGTAGATGGCGCCCTCCAGCGCCCGGGCGGTGGCCAGGGGATCCGCCCCCATCCAGAAAAGATGGCTGGGGTCCAGATTCACGCCCACGATGGGGCCTATGGCCTGGCGCAGCCGCTGGAAGCTCTCCGGATTATAGACCAGCTGCCAGCCGTGGAACTCCAGGGCGATGCGGCGGATGCCGCAATCCTCTGCCTGCCGGGCCATGACCTGCCACTGGGCGATGGCCTCGTCCCACTGATAGCGGAGGATGTCCACGGTTTCCCTGGGCCAGCAGGTGACGATCCAGGTGGGACTGCGGTCCTCCGGGCAGCCCCCGGGCAGGCCGCTCATCATCACCACCGTGTCCACGCCCAGCTGCTGGGCCAGGCGGAAGGTCTTCTCCGTTACATCGCGGTTTTCCCGGCCCTTCTGGCCTGGAAAGAGGGGATTTCCGGAGCAGTTGAGCGCAGAGATGGTCAGGCCGTTGTCCGCCAGGGTGCCGGTCAGGGCCCGGCGGGCATCGGCGCAGGTGAGCAGGGCGTCCAGATCCACATGGGGCGCGCTGGACCAGTTGCCGCAGCCCAGCTCCACCTGCTCCAGCCCCAGGTCGCGGCATTTGACCGCCGCCTGCTCCAGCGGCAGGTGAGCAAGGCTGTCCGTCATCAATCCCAGTTTCATGGAAAAGACCCTCCTTATAGTTGATGGCTTCAGCATAGCACAAAATCGTTGCGCATGTCCACTAAATGCGGAATTTTTTCTTGACGCGGGCGGCACCGCGGGAGTATGGTGAAGCCACAGAACAAAAGGAGGAGATTTCTATGGGCTGCTTTTACTGTGACGAACATAACGAGGGCCGGGAGGCCATCATGTTCCCCGTGGGTGAGATGAAGGCCGGTATGCTCTACCTTTTCAAGGACCAGGCGCACCGGGGCCGGTGTGTGCTGGCGCTGAAGAACCACCGGCGGGAGCTGTGCGAGTGTGAGCCGGCGGAGCTGGCGGACTTTGCAGAGGATCTGGCCCGGGCCAGCGGCGCCGTGAAGGAGCTGTGGGGCTGCACCAAGCTGAACCTGGCTTCCTTTGGCGACGCAAATCCCCATCTGCACTTCCATATCGTGCCCAAGTACGAGGGCGGCTTTGAGTTCGGCGGGAACTTCCAGATCACAAATCCGGAGCCGGTCTATCTCAAGGATGAGGAATACAAGGATATGATCCGGGCTCTGCGGGAAAAATTGGGCATGTGAGCCATGCCGCGGACAAGAGAGAGGCCTGTGCCTCTCTCTTGTCTTTTTTCCCAAACCTGTTCACGCAAATTTTACGAAATGCCCTCTTTCGTGAAGCGGCGGCATGTGCTAGAATAAACTCCGTTGGAAAACGATTACCTTTGAGAAAGGTGGTTTATTATCGATGAGAAAGACGAAGATCGTGTGCACGCTGGGCCCCGCCACGGACGGGGAGGGCATCCTGCGGGAGATGGCGCTGGCGGGCATGAACGTGGCTCGTTTCAATTTTTCCCATGGCACCCATGAAGAGCACAAGGCGCGGCTGGACGCGCTGAAGGCCCTGCGCCAGGAGCTGAATCTGCCCATTGCTGCCATGCTGGACACCAAGGGTCCGGAGGTGCGGCTGAAGACCTTCGCCAAGGGCACTGTGGAGCTCAAGGCCGATACGGAGTTCACGCTGACCACCCGGGAGGTGGTGGGCGATGAGACCTGCTGCTCCATCACTTACAACGATCTGCCCGGTGATGTGAAGGCGGGCGACACCATTTTGCTGGATGACGGTCTGGTGCGCATGACGGTCCTGGATACCACTGACACGGATATCCGCTGCCATGTGGAAAACAGCGGTGTCATGAAAAACAACAAGGGCGTCAACATCCCCGGCGTCCGGCTGTCCATGCCCTATGTGAGCCAGCGGGACCGGGACGATATCCTCTTCGGCATCCGGGAGGGCTTTGACTACATTGCCGCCAGCTTCGTCCGCACCGCTGCCGATATCCGGGAGCTGCGGCAGATCCTGGACCAGGAGGATTCCCATATCCGCATCATCGCCAAGATCGAAAACCGGGAGGGCGTCAGCAATCTGCCGGATATCCTCAACGTGGCCGACGGCATCATGGTGGCCCGCGGCGACATGGGCGTGGAGATCGACTTTACGGAGATCCCTGTGATCCAGAAGGATATGATCGCCCAGTGTGTGGCCTGCGGCAAGCCGGTCATCACCGCTACCCAGATGCTGGATTCCATGATCGAAAATCCCCGGCCCACCCGGGCGGAGATCACCGACGTGGCCAACGCCATCTATGACGGCACCTCCGCCATCATGCTCTCCGGCGAGACCGCCGCGGGCAAGTACCCGGTGGAGGCCGTCCACACCATGGACGCCATCGCCCGCCGGACGGAGGCCAACATCGAACGGGCCAAGCCTCTGAAGGTCTCCGGCAAGGAGCGGCTGTCCGTCACCACCGCTATGGCCCACGCCGCCTGCACCACCGCCATGGACATCGGCGCCGACGCCATCCTCACCGTCAGCCAGCGGGGCGTCACGGCCCAGATGGTCAGCCGTTTCCGTCCCCGCACCACCGTGGTGGCACTGCTGCTGGATGAGCAGGTACGCCGGCAGATGGCCCTTTACTGGGGGGTGGAGCCGGTGACCATGCCCTATGCCAGCAACACCGACGAACTGGTGGAGTTTGCCGTCACCGCTGCGGAAAAGGCGGGCATCGTCCACCAGGGCGACCTGGTGGTGGTCACCGCCGGTGTGCCCGTGGGCGTGGCCGGCACCACCAACATGATCCGGGTGCAGCAGGTGGGCGGTTCCCTCATCAACGCCATCGGCATCGGTGAGAAAAAGGCCAGCGGCCGGCTGTGCGTCTGCCGCATGCTGGAGGACGTGGCCGAGAAGTTCCGGGAGGGCGACGTACTGGTGGTGCCCTACACCACCAACGACCTGCTGCCCTATATCCGCCGGGCATCTGCGGTGATCAGCGAGGAGGCCAGCGCCGACTGCCATACGGCCACCGTGGGATTGACCCTGGATAAGCCGGTGATCGTGGGCGCCGTGGATGCAACCCGCCGTCTCAAGGACGGGACCCGGGTGTCTGTGGACTGTGTCCGCGGTGTGGTGCAGACGCTGCCGGAATAATCAGAAGAATATCAAAGCGCCCCCGTTTTACCGGGGGCGCTTTTCCTACTTTGTCATGGTATGGTTTTACCGGAAACGGTTGAAAATATAGGCGAAAGCATGTATAATACCTCCGCAATTACATTATGTATGGGAGTGAAGTTCCTTGGCTAAATTTCAACGCCCGGCACAAAGCGGGACGCCGTCCCGGGATGTGCTGGGGGCTTTGTATCCGTATTTGCTGCCGCTGCTTGTGTTCCTGGCCATCACCGGCATCAGCGGACAGGCAGTCGTGGGGCTCGTGGCCGTTGCCCTGGTGCTGTCCGTGGGTCGGATCCCCTGGGGGAATCTCCGCGGCCGCGCCGGAGCACTGACACTGGCTGTGGCGGTCTATGCCCTGATCTATCTGCTCTCAGGGCTCTGGTGCAGCTTCGGCGCCTATGCCGCCCAGGAGAGCACCAAGATGCTGGCGGCGCTGGCGGTCTTCGGCCTGGTTCTGGCCCGGTCGGAAAAAGAGGGATTGCGCAGGCTTTTTTGGTCGCTCCACGGCGTATTGACAGCCGTGTCTCTTTTGTGCATCGATGCCGGCAGCGCCCAGGTGCTGGCCCGGGGCTTTTCCGCACTGATGAAGCTGCTTGGCTGCAGCTATCCGCTGGAGACCATGGGCTATGAGGAGGGGGTCCGGATCACCGGCATCTTCTCAAACGCCAACGTCTCCGCAGGCCTCATTGCCTTCGGCCTTTTGCTGGGGCTGTATCTCTATCGTACTGCCGGCAGTGAAAAAGCGCGGGCCGCGGCGGCGGTGACCCTGGGCGTGGAGGCCCTGGCGTTCTTCCTCTCCTTCTCCATGGGTGCCATGGGCTCGTTCGCACTGACATGCGTGGTATACCTGGTTTGCGTGGGCCGGGGCGCCCGGCTGGAGACTTTTGTTCTGATGCTCGAGTGCGTGCTGGTCACATTGGCATGCTCTTTCGGCGCCTATGCCTTTTTGGGCACGGGCAGTGTGGTGCCCGTGCTGCTGGCGGTGGTGTGCGGCGCCCTGATTTGGGTGCTGGATCGCTTCGCGGGAAAGAAGCTGGTGCGGGCGATGGAAGGGCGGAGCCGGGCGGTGGCTATTTCCGGCGGGGTGCTGGCGGCTGCGGTGGTGCTCTATATCGTGCTGGCATTCAACCTCACCGGCGCGCTGCGGCTGAGCGCGGATGAGACGGTATCCCGGGCCATCTATCCCGACGCCGGGACGTATACCGTCTCCGTGGAGGGCGCGGATCCTCAGGTGCGGATCTACGCCCAGAACGAGGCCCAGCTGATGATGCACACAGAGACTGTGCTCTACGAGGGACCGCTTTCTCAGGCGGAGATCACCGTGGAAGAGGGCACCCGCGTGGTGTGGTTCCAGATGTCCTGCGATGGAGAGGTGGAATCCGTCACGCTGTCTGACGGCACGGAGGTGCCTCTGGGCTACAAGCTGCTGCCCGGCTTTGCGGCCAACCGTCTTCAGGGCCTGCAGGCCAACCAGAACTTTATCCAGCGGCTGGTCTTTTTCCGGGACGGACTGAAGCTGTGGCAGGAGAGCCCTGTTATCGGCTGGGGCGTGGGCGGCGTGGAAGGCCGCATCACCGCCGTGCAGAGCTTCTACTATGAGTCCAAGTATATCCACAATCAGTTCATCCAGATCCTGGATGAAGCCGGCGTTGTGGGTCTGGCGGCATTCCTGTTTTTGCTGGGCAGTGCCATTTGGCTGCTGGTGCGGCGCCGGAAGGACGCGGACCGGGGCGGAGAGTTCGCACTCTTTGCCGCTTGCCTTACCATGATGATCGCCCACTCCATGACGGAAGTGGTCTGGTCTACCCAAATGTATCAGGTGGCGGTATTTGTCCTGCTGGCGGCCATGATCGTACGCTACGGCACAGCCGGCGAGGAGCGCCGGACGGTTCGGGGCGGGACGTGCCTTGCGGCAGGGATCTGGGCCCTGGCGGTGGTATTTGCGGCGCTGCAGGTGAGCTCTCTCTCGGCGTCCGCGATCTATGCCGGCCTGGGGGACCAGGATCTGACGCGCACCGAGTTTGTTTCCAAGCTTCAGACGCTGGACCGGATGGAGGTATATGACGACTCTCTCTATCAGGCTACCGCTATGGTCAATGCTCTTCAGCTGGGCACGGCTACGGGACGGAGCATCGCGGACGGGTATGCGTCCGAGCTGATGGAAAGCGGAGAGTTTGACAGCTGTTATTATGTGGCGGCCTATTACTATCTGCCTCTGCGGGATTTTGCGGGATTCTTCAGCGCCTGCCGGACGGGACTGGAGCAGGAGGCGTCCAACCCGGGCGCTTGGAACAGCATCGCGCACCTCTATGCCCAGGCCGGCGCCCAGCTGGAGCCCGGGGAGATGGAGGCGTATGTGGACAGTGTGGAAGAGTTTGCCCGGCTGCTGGAGGACTTCAATGACAGCGGACGTATGGAGCAGATCCGGCTGGACGAAGAGAACCAGGCATTTTTGGATGCTGCGGTGGCTCAGGCCGACGCTGACGGGCAGAGCGCCTATGACGCTTTGCAGGGCTATTTCCAGTAACGGCCCCCGAAAATAAGGAAAAAGCACGCGGAAATCCGTTTCCGCGTGCTTTTTTATGCAAACGTGCATATTTGTGTGCACGTTTGCTGCGTTTGGAGGGAAAGGGTGAATCCAACGGGGACGGGAAGGGGGTGAGAGAATGAATTACACGGAAAACTACCGGCTCAATCAGTGGGACGCGGAGGACCGGATCCTTCGGGAGGACTTCAACCGGGACAACGCCAACGTGGAAAGCGGCCTGACGGCGCTCAAAAAGGGGCTGGAAATAGAGACGCAGGAACGCAAAACAGCGGTAACGGCCGCCAAGCAGGAGGCGTCCCAGGCCCTGACATCCGCCGTCGGTGCGCTGGAGAGCAGCAAGGCGGACAAGACCGCCCTGGCCCAGCTCCAGGCGCAAGTGGATGGCATGCCCTTTGTAAAGCTGCAGGAGATCACCGTCAGCCAGGGCGGCGTCAACCAGATAGATGTGGATGTGAGCCAGATCCAGTGGCAGCAGTATGCATATGTGCTGTTTCGGGTAAAGCTGCTGATGGAAGATGGCGGGTTGATCAGGCTGCTGGTCAACGGCCAGACGGACTACGTGTATGAATCCGGAGACCGCAGCCAGCAGTATTTGCAGCGGTTCAGAGGTACTTCCCTGTCAGGCGTCGGATTCCAGTCTGTGCAGATCCAGTTCATGGAGGAAAGAGGATATATGACAACCCTCCAAACCGGTGTGGACGGAAACAGCGGATCCGGTGAGGTGGTCGGCGGGATCCTGGATCCTCTTAAAATTTCAGCACTGCAGGTACAAACGCTGAATTTTGTGGCTGAAAGTGAAGACACGCTTGCTCAGAACGGGAAAATTTATATTTATGGGGTGAAGCTATGAAAATCAAGGTGTTGGTCTGTAACTGGGATGGCAGCCAGCATGTAGAGGAGCGGGAAGTACCCGACGATTATCTGGCTCCACCGATCCAGAAGCCGCAGGAGCAGACCCAAAAGTAGCCGTCTCAGGAAAAAAGCCCCGCGCCATTCGGCGCGGGGCTTTCCTTATTCTCCTGGGGCGGAGAGGTACAGCTCCATGACCCGGGGCAGCACCCGGTCCAGCGCATAGGGAGCGGCGGCCTGGAATGCTGCCTGGCCCATGGCGGCGGTGCGATCCGGGTCGGCCAGCAGCTGTTCCACGGCCCGGACGAAAGCCGGTGCATCGCCGAAGGGGAACAAAAGGCCCGTTTTGTCCGGCGTTACCAGATCGGTGTGGCCCTTGACGGCAGTGGCCACCACAGGGAGCGAGGCATGCATGGCCTCCATGATGTTGAAGGGCAGGCCCTCTGAGCGGCTGGAGGAGACGGCGCAGTCCGCCATAGCATACCAGGGGGCCATAGCGGCACAGTAGCCGGGGAAAAGCACCCGGTCCGCCACGCCCAGCTGCCGGGCCAGGCTCCGGCACTCGTCCAGCAATGCCCCCTGGCCGGGCAGGGCCAAAGTGACCCGCTCCGGCAGAAGCGGCATGGCCCGCAGCAGAGTGGATTGGTTCTTGCGCTTGGAAAACTCCGCCGCGTAAAGCAGGACGAAAGCGTCCGCAGCGAGACCGTGCTCCCGGCGCAGTGCCTGACGCTCCTGGGGAGAAACCGCCGGGAAGCGGGAAAAATCCACGCCCATGCCCGGGATCTTCTCCACCCGGCGCCCCAGATGATGCTGCCGGGCGAAACGGGTATCGTAGTCGTTCATGGTCAAAAGCAGGTCCGTCTGGGCGGCGGTGAGACGCTCCGCCGACGCAAGAATGGTTTTTTTCGCGGGAGATGTGTCGTCATCAAATAGGTATCCGTGGGCCACGTTCACCACCGCCGGACGCGGGGAGAGGGAGGCGGCCGCCCGGCGGGTGAAAAAGGCCGCCAGGGACGTATGGGTGATGACCAGATCGTAGCGGTGCTCCGCCATGAGCGCGCGCAGGCGGCCCTGGGCGCGGAAGTTGGCCGGGGCGGTCATCTTTTTTTCAAAAGGCACGTCAAAGCAGGCATCCGATTCCGGGATGGGAATCGGCGCGCCGCCGCAGGCTGTGTGTACCTGCCAGCCCAGGGAGCGGAAGGCCTGGAGGTAGGGGCGATGAAAGTGGGCGATGTGGGACCAGGTGGAGGCGGTGAACAAGACGGCCGGCATGGCAGGACCTCCCGAAACAGGATGTATTTATTATAGGGGGAAGAAAGTGTCATTGCAAGGAAATTGACAGCGGTCCTCAGAATCGGTACAATAGGGGCAAAGTTCGACATGGCGGAGGAGCTTGGGTCATGATCAAGGAAAATCAGCATCTGCTCAACCAGCTGCACGTAGTTTCGGATGGCGTGCTGGTGTTCGCCTCCATGATGATTGCCTATTTTATCCGTTTTTATGTGTTTTCAGGTATCGAGGGAATCCCGTTTTCCTATTATGTATACCTGGGACTGCTGGCGGTGGCACTGTGCCTGATCTCCTACGGTATGGCGGGGCTGTACAGCTCCTACCGGGCCATCCGGTTCCACCGGGAGGCCGCCCGGTTTTTGAGTGCCAATGCGCTGGATACCATGGCCCTGACCAGCGTGCTGTTCGTGTTCCGGCTGGAGCACATGTCCCGCTGGACGCTGGTATTCTTCTTCCTGGTCAGCTCGTTTTTGCTTTTGAGCAAGCGGGCGGCCATGCGCATTCTGCTGCGGCGGTACCGGCGCATGGGGTACAACCAAAAGCATGTGGTGCTGGTGGGGGACGGCCCCATGGCGGAAACCTATTTGAAGCGGGTGATGACCGACCGCAACCTGGGGTTCCAGGTGGACGGCTATGTGTCTGACAGCCTGACCTGGAAGGACCTTGCCAACCTGGGACGCTACGACCAGCTGGAGCAGGTGCTGGATGCACTGGTGCCTGATGAGGTGGTGGTGGCAGTCCGGGCCGCCGACGAGGCATGGCTGCCCCGGATCATCGCCGCCTGCGAAAAAACGGGCACCAAGGCATCCATCATTCCCTTCTATGCCGCCTACATCCCCTCCAACCCCCAGGTGGACAACATTGACGGCCTGCCCATGATCAACCTCAGGCGCATCCCTCTGGAGAATCTGGGCAACGCGTTTTTAAAGCGCGCCTTCGACATCGTGGGAGCGGCGGTGCTCATCGTGGTGACCTCGCCGCTGATGCTCCTGGCCGCCGTGGGTGTGAAGCTCTCGTCCCCGGGCCCCATCATCTTCCGGCAGGTGCGGGTGGGGAAGAACAAAAAGGAATTTTACATGTACAAATTCCGCTCCATGCGGGTCAATGCCAAGGAGCAGACCGGCTGGAGCCGGGATGTGGATCCCCGCAAGACGGCCTTCGGCTCCTTTATCCGCAAGTTCTCCATCGATGAGCTGCCGCAGTTTTTCAACGTGCTCAAGGGAGACATGAGCCTGGTGGGCCCCCGGCCGGAGGTGCCCCACTTCGTGGAGCAGTTCAAAGAGGAGATCCCCCGTTACATGGTCAAGCACCAGGTGCGCCCGGGCATCACCGGCTGGGCCCAGGTGAACGGACTGCGGGGAGACACCTCCATCCGGGAGCGGATCGAGCACGACCTTTATTACATCGAAAACTGGAATATCCTGTTTGACGTGAAGATCCTGCTCATGACGCTGTTCCGGGCGGTGAACAAGGAAAAGATCAACATCTGAAGGAGCGGGGCATATCCCCGCTTCTTTTTCCGGAGGGAGGAACGGATATGGTAGTGGGACGCTTTGCTCCGTCGCCCAGCGGGCGGCTGCACCTGGGCAATCTTTTCTGCTGCCTGCTGGCCTGGCTCAGCGCCCGGCAGCAGGAGGGACGTGTGGTGCTGCGGGTGGAGGATCTGGACACGGCCCGCTGTCCCCGGCGGTATGCCGTTCAGGCCATGGAAGACCTTCAATGGCTGGGACTCACCTGGGACGAAGGACCGGGCGTCGGCGGCACGGAGGGGCCCTATTTTCAAAGTGAGCGGACGGCGCTCTATCGTGCGGCGCTGAAAAAGCTGGAGGACATGGGGCTGGTGTACCCTTGCTTTTGCACCCGGGCGGAGCTGCACGCTGCCAGTGCCCCCCACCGGGAAGACGGGCAGGTCATCTACCCGGGCACCTGCCGGCGCCTTACGGCGGCGCAGGCGGCGGAAAAGGCCAAGGTCCGCGCCCCGGCCCTGCGGCTGCGGGTGCCGGATGAAGTGATCGCCTTTACTGACCGGCACATGGGGCCCTATGCGGAGAACCTGGCCCGGGACTGCGGAGACTTTCTTCTGCGCCGGTCCGACGGTATGTTTGCCTACCAGCTGGCCGTGGTGGTGGACGACGCCGCCATGGGCGTGACGGAGGTGGTGCGGGGGTCGGATCTGCTGGACTCCACCCCGCGGCAGCTGCTGCTCTACCGGCTGCTGGATCTGCCATCGCCCCGGTTCTGCCACTTCCCGCTGCTGCTGAGCCACGACGGGCGCAGGCTCAGCAAGCGGGACGCGGACGCGGGACTGGAAGTGCTCATGGGGCGGCTGAGCCCGAAAGAGATATTGGGCAGGCTCGCCTACCTGGGCGGGTTCCATCCCTCCGCTGCGCCGGCCTCCGCCGTGGAGCTGCTGGCGGAATTTGACTGGGACAAGGTGCCCCGGGAGGATATTCCGATCCCAAAGGGGCTTTTTGACTGAACGCGCCGAAAAAAGAGGCCGCAGGCATTGCCTGCGGCCTCTCTTTGCATAGAAACCAGATGCGGCGGGCATCAGTTGCCCGGGATCCGTGCCTCGGGGATATCCACCTCCGGCATCAGCTCACGGCTGACGACGGTGAGCATCTCCTCCAGCTTGGCGCACTCTTCCGGCGTAAAGCGATCGGCGATGCGTTGCATGACCTCCACCATGTAGGAGGTGGAAATATTGTAGTAGTCGATATACTTCTGGGTAACCTCCAGGTGATATTCCCGCTTGTCCTCGTGAGACTGCACCTTACGGATATAGCCCTTTTTCACCAGACTGTTGACCTTGTAGGCGGCATTGGGCGGGGAGATCCGCATGAAGGTGGCAAACTCGTTGACCGTGGGGGTCCCCAAAGCCTGGATGGTCTCCATGCAGAAGGTCTCCACGGTGGTAAGGCTTGCCTCACGGTCCTGGAAGCGGCGGAAGATCTCCTGGTAAAAGTGGAGTTTGAATTTTGTATACACGTTAAAGAAAGCCTGTTCCAGCATAGAATGTGCGCTCACTTTCCCGCAAATTTTTCCTTTTTCCACAGTATAGCAATCCCGCGGGAAATCCGCAACGGTCAGTTTACACCGATGGCGAAGGTCAGCTCCGCCGCAGCGACCACTTTGCCGTCCACCGTGGCCTTGGCCTCGCCCACGCCCACGGGGCCCCGCCGCTTGGTGAGGACGCATTCCAGCTCCACCACGTCGCCGGGGGTGACCTTGGACTTGAAGCGGGCGTTCTTGATGCCGCCGAAGTATGCGGTCTTGCCCTGATACTCGGGAAGAGAGAGGATGGCCACGGCGCCCACCTGGGCCATGGCTTCGATCAGCAGCACGCCGGGCATGACGTGCTCCTGGGGGAAGTGGCCGCAAAAGACCGGCTCGCCCACGCTGACGCACTTGATGCCGCGGGCCCACTGGCCGGGCTCGCCGTCGATGATCCGGTCCACCAGGGCAAAGGGATAGCGGTGGGGCAGGATCTGGGCGATCTCATTGGAATTGAGCTTGAGTCCCATGCTTACGCCTCCCACTTCTTCAGAAGAACGCTGCCGTTGTGGCCGCCGAAGCCCAGAGAGTTGGACAGGGCGTAACGCACGTCGGCGCTGCGGCCCACATTGGGCACCACGTCCAGGTCGCACTCGGGATCAGGCACGGAGTAATGGATGGTGGCGGGCAGGTAGCCGTCCTTCAGGGTCAGAGCGGTGAAAATGGCCTCCACGGCGCCGGCGGCGCCCAGCATGTGGCCGGTCATGGACTTGGTGGAGCTCATGGCAAGCTTATGGGCATGGTCGCCGAAGACGGTCTTGACCGCGGCGGTCTCGCCGGCGTCATTGAGGTGGGTGGAGGTGCCGTGGGCGTTGATGTAGTCCACTTCTTCCGCCTGGATGCCTGCGTCGGCGATGGCCATGGCCATGGCCTTGGCGCCGCCGGAGCCGTCGGGCCGGGGCGCAGTCATGTGGTAGGCGTCACAGGTGGCGCCATAGCCCACGATCTCGGCGTAGATATGGGCACCGCGCTTGAGCGCGTGCTCCAGTTCCTCCAGCACCAGCACGCCGGCGCCCTCGCCCAGCACGAAGCCGGAGCGCTCGGCATCAAAGGGGATGGAGGCGCGGGCGGGATCCGTGGCCTGGCTCAGGGCCTTCATGGAGGTGAAGCCGCCGATGGCCAGGGGAGTCACCGCTGCCTCCGTGCCGCCGCAGAGCATCACGTCGGCGTAGCCGTCGCGCACATAGTGGAACGCGTCGCCCACGGCGTTGGTGCCGCCGGCGCAGGCGGTCACCGGGCAGGTGCACATGCCGCGGAAGCCCGTGTCGATGGCCACCTGGCCTGCGGCCATGTTGGAGATGGCGGTGGGGATATAGAAAGGAGACACCCGGTCCCAGCCGCGGGCAAGGCCCCGGTCGTGCTCGGCCTCGGTGATGGAAAGACCGCCGATGCCGCTGGAGATGATGACGCCGCAGCGGTCCAGATCCTCATTTTCGGTCACGAGGCCGCTGTCGGCCATGGCCTCCCGGGCGCACACCACGGCGAACTGGGTGAAACGGCCCATGCGCTTGGCCTCGGGCTTGCCCAGGTGGTCCTCCGGCACGAAGCCCTTGACCTCGGCGGCCAGGGACACCTTCATGCCCTCGGTGTCGAACTGGGTGATGGGCGCCACGCCGCACACGCCGTCTTTGACGGCCTGCCAGCTCTCCGGCGCGGTAAGGCCAACGGGGGTGATGGCCCCCAGGCCGGTGATGACGACTCTGCGTCGATCCATAGTGTAACCTCCAAATTCGTTCAATTCAAAGCAGCTCCGGGCCCGCAGCGGGCGGAGCGCCGCAGGACGATGTCCCGCGGGCTTTTCTTACATGGCCATGCCGCCGTCCACGGCCAGCACCTGGCCGGTGATGTAGGCGGCCTCGTCGCTTGCCAGGAAGGCGATGGCGCGGGCCACGTCCTCCGCCGCGCCCAGCCGGCCCATGGGGATGGAGGCCAGGGTGGCGGTCTTGGCCGCGTCGGTCATGGCGGCGGTCATATCGGTCTCAATGAAGCCGGGAGCCACGGCGTTGACGGTGACGCCCCGGGTGGCCAGTTCCTTGGCCATGGACTTGGTCATGCCGATGACGCCGGCCTTGCTGGCGGCGTAGTTGATCTGACCGGCGTTGCCACGCAGACCCACCACGCTGGAGAGGTTGACGATGCGGCCGTAGCGCTGGCGCATCATGGGCCGGGCCACCGCCCGCATGCAGTAGAACGCGCCCTTGAGGTTGGTGTCCACCACCGCGTCAAAATCGGCGTCCTTCATGGTCATGAGCAGACCGTCCCGGGTGATGCCCGCGTTGTTGACCAGAATGTGCACGGCGCCGAAGGTGGAGATGGCGGTGTCCATCAGGGCCTTGACCTCCTCGGCATTGGCCACGTTGCACTGAACGGCCAGGGCCTTGGCGCCCAGAGCTTCGCACTCGGCCACGGTCTTGGCGGCGGATTCGGCGTTGCCGGCATAGCACAGTACCACGTTGGCGCCGCCCCGGGCCAGCTCCAGGCACACGGCCTTGCCGATGCCCCGGCTTCCGCCGGTGACCACGGCGGTCTTTCCTGTAAAGTTCATATTATCTCTCCTTGATCCAGGCCTTGAGCGCCTCCACGTCCTCCACGGTCTCCACGCTGATGACGGGCATCTCCGGCACGGTTTTCTTCACAAATCCGGCCAGGGCCTTGCCCGGGCCGATCTCCACGATGCCATCCACGCCCATGGCGGCCATCTTGCGGATGGAGTCCTCCATAAAGACGCTGCTTTGCACCTGACGGACCAGCAGGTCCTGGATGGTGACGGAGTCGTCCTTCACGTCGCCCAGGCAGTTGAAGATCACGTCGATCTGGGGCTGGGCGAAGTCCACGCCCTGGAAATAGCTCCGCAGGGCGTCGCCGGCGGGGGCCATGAGGGGCGTGTGGAAGGGGCCGCTGACCTTCAAAGGCAGGCACCGGCGGGCGCCCTTTTCCTTGGCCAGGGCGGCGGCCTTTTCCACGGCGGCCTTTTCGCCGCCGATGACCAGCTGGCCGGGGCAGTTGTAGTTGGCGATGACCACGCAGCCAAGATCGCCGGCCTCGTCGCAGCAGGCCTGCAAAGGTGCCCGGTCCAGGTTCAAAACGGCCATCATGGCGCTTTCCCGTCCGGCGGCCGCCTCCTCCATGGCGCGGCCCCGGAAGGCCACCAGCTTCACGGCGGTGGCGGCGTCGAACACGCCGGCGGCGTGGAGGGCGGAGTACTCGCCCAGGGAAAGACCGGCGGCCACGGCGGGCTCGATGCCCTCCTGGCGCAGCACGGCGGTCAGGCCCGCGGCGAACGCCACCATGCACGGCTGGGTGTAGCGGGTCTGGTTCAAAATGCCGTCGGGGTCCTCGAAGGACACCTTCTTCAGGTCGAAGTCCACCTCCGCGCTGTCCAGTACGGCGCGGAAGGCGTCAAAGGTCCGGTACAGGTCGGCACCCATCCCCGGGTGCTGGCTGCCCTGTCCGGCGTATAAAAAGCCAAGCTTCATTGCGCGGCCCTCCATTCACTCATGATCTGCTCCATCTGGGCACGGACGGTGGAAAGGCGGTTGACCTTTCCGGCGCCGGCGCCGCAGAAAAAGAGCCCGTTTTCCCAGTCGCCCCGCACGGCGGCGATCAGCGCCCGGGAGATGCAGTAGGGAGCGGTTTTATAGTCGCAGGCGGAAAGGCACTTCATGCACCGCTCCACCGCAGGCTGGGTGCCTGCCTCCACCCGCTCGATGAGGGGGGAGCGCAGGGCGCGGCCGGGCAGGCCCACAGGACTTTGCACGATGGCGATGTCCTCGTCCCGGGCGTCCAGCAGGCGCTGCTTGTAGGCCGGGGAGGCGTCGCACTCCTCCGTGGCGATGAAGCGGGTGGCGAACTGGGCGCCGGCGGCGCCCTCTTTCATGTAGCGGGCCATTTCCGCGCCATCGGCAATGCCGCCGGCCACGAACACGGGGATGTCCCGGCCATACTTGTCCCGATAGGGGGCGATGGCCTCCAGCACCTCATGCAGAAGGTCGGAGAGGGACTTGGGATGTCCCGCCTGGGCCTCCAGGGCCTCCTCTTTGGAAAAGCCCAGATGTCCGCCGGCGAGAGGTCCCTCCAGCACCAGAAAATCGGGGATGCGGTGGTGGTGCTTATCCCACAGGCGGCAGATGAGCCCCGCCGCCCGTCCGCCGCCGACCACCGGGGCCAGGGCGGCGTCGCTTTCGGGGACCTCCGCTGCGATGGCGGGCAGGTCACGGGGCAGTCCCGCGCCGCAGACCACCGCGTCCACACCGGCGCGCAGGGCGGTGCGCACGCTCTCGGCATACTGGGTAGTGGCCACCATGGCGTTGATGGCAACCAGCCCGGCCCCGTGGGCGGCTTCCTTGGCCCGGCGCACCTGGGCGGCCAGGGCCCGCAGGTTGGCTCCCTTGGGGTCAGTGGCAAAGTCCGGCTCATCAAAGCCGCACACGGCGGTGGAGATGGTGCCCATGCCGCCACAGGCGGCCACGGCGCCGGCCAGGCGGTCCAGGCTCACGCCTACGCCCATGCCGCCCTGGAGAATGGGGAGGGGCAGATGCTTGCCCCGGATCGTCAGGCCCATTCCTTCGCCGCCGCCTCCAGCACGCTGCGTCCGCCGCTGTACAGCTCTTCAAAGATCTGCCGCAGGGGACGGATCTCGTGGAGCATGCCGGCCACCTGGCCGCTCATGACGCTGCCGTGCTCCACGTCGCCTTCCAGCACGGCCCGGCGGAGGCCGCCCAGCGTGACGGCTTCCAGCTCCTCCAAGGAGGCGCCGCGCTTTTCAAGAGCCAGGTATTCCCGGGCCATCTTGTTTTTCAGCACACGCACAGGCCCGCCGATGGAGCGGCCGGTGACGGTGGTGTCAGAGTCTTTGGCCTTGAGGATGGCCTGCTTGTAATTTTCATGGATGGGGCACTCCTCGCTTGCCAGAAGGCAGGTGCCCACCTGGATGCCGCAGGCGCCCAGTGCGAAGGCCGCTGCCGCCTGCCGTCCGTCGGCGATGCCGCCGGCGGCTACAACGGGCACGTCCACGGCGTCGATGACCTGGGGCACCAGGGCCATGGTGGTCATCTCACCCACATGGCCGCCGGACTCCGTGCCCTCGGCGATGACGGCGTCCACACCCAGGCGCACCAGGCGCTTGGCAAGCACCGTGGCGGCAACCACGGGCATCACCTTGATGCCGTGGTCCTTCCAGGCGGGAACGTACTTGCCGGGGTTGCCGGCGCCGGTGGTGACCACCTGGACACCCTCGTCGATGATGACCTGGGCGATCTCGTCGGCACAGGGGTTCATGAGCATGAGGTTGACGCCGAAGGGCTTGTCGGTCAGCTCCTTGGCCCGGCGGATCTCCTGGCGCAGGCGCTGGCCGTCCCAGGCGCCGGTGGCGATCATGCCCAGAGCGCCGGCGTTGGAACAGGCGGCGGCGAACTCACCGGTGGCGATATTGGCCATGCCGCCCTGGATGATGGGGAACTCTGTTCCCAGAATTTCGTTCAGCTTTTTCATGTATTGCTCCTCTTACGCAAACTCCACCAGGGCGCCGCCCCAGGTCAGGCCGCCGCCGAAGCCCACGACCAGCACCCGGGAGCCGTGGCCCACCTTGCCCATCTCGTGCAGCTCGCCGATGACCAGCGGGATGCTGGCGGCGGAGGTGTTGCCGTACTCGGCGATGTTCTTGTAATACTTTTCCTGCGGGATGTGGTACTTGCGCACCACCAGGTCGATGATACGGGCATTGGCCTGGTGGAAGACGAAAAAGTCCACGTCGTCGATGGTCATGCCGGTTTTTGCCAGCACCTGGTCCATGCAGTAGGGCACAGCTTCCACAGCGAACTTGAAGACCTTGGTGCCCTCCATGGAGATGAGGCTCCGCTCCGCCGTCTCCACACCGGGGACCCGCAGGATCTGGGCATCACCGTGACAGCCCAGCACGGCGGAGATGGAGTTCCACTCCGGCCGGCTTTCCACCACCGCGGCGCCGGCGCCGTCGCCGAAGAGGATGCAGGTGCCACGGTCGGACCAGTTGATGATGCGGCTGAGGTTCTCCGCGCCGATCACCAGGCCGAACTTGCGCTCGGAGGCGGCCAGCAGGCACTCCATGGTGTGCAGGGCGTACAAAAAGCCGGTGCAGGCGGCGTTGAGGTCGAAGCAGGAGATGTCCATGGGCAGTCCCAGCTCCCGCTGCAGCACACAGGCGGCGGAGGGCACCAGGGTGTCCGGCGTCAGGGTGGCCACGATGCACGCGCCGATGGAGTCGACGGAGATGCCGGAAGATTCCAGCGCCTTGCGGGCGGCCTGCACGGTCATATCGGTGATGGTCTCTCCCTGCGCCATGTGGTGGCGGCGGGAGATGCCGGTGCGGGAGGTGATCCACTCGTCGTTGGTCTCCACGATTTTGGCAAGGTCGTCGTTGGTGACGATCTTGGACGGGGCAGCGTATCCGGTGCCCACGATCTTGATTCCGTTCATAGCTCCTCCTTGTTGGGAGCTGCGGCCCCCATGCTTCTGAATTTCTGGTAGCGCTCGGCGGAAAGGGCCTTGCCGCCCAGCTTGTCCAGCTCCGCCAGATGGCGGGTGAGCGCCCGGTCCAGCTGGCGGAACGCGATGGCGCTGGCCAAATGGGCGCCGCCCTCGGGCTCAGGTACGATGTCGTCAATGACGCCCAGAGAGAGAAGGTCCGGCGCCGTCAGCTTCATGAGCTCGCAGGCCTCGGCGCTGCGGGCAGCGTCTTTCCACAAGATGGAGGCAAAGCCTTCGGGAGAGAGGATGGCGTACACGGCGTTTTCCAGCATGAGCACCCGGTTGGCAACGCCCAGCGCCAATGCACCGCCGCTGTTGCCCTCGCCGGTGATGACGGCGATGACGGGGACCTCCAGCCGGCTCATCTCAAAGAGGTTGCGGGCGATGGCCTCGCCCTGGCCCCGCTCCTCGGCCTCCAGGCCGGGGTAGGCGCCGGAGGTATCGATGAAGGTGAGGATGGGGCGGCGGAACTTCTCCGCCTGGCGCATGAGCCGCAGGGCCTTGCGGTAGCCCTCCGGACCGGGCATGCCGAAGTTGCACTTGAGGTTTTCCTCCAGCGTCTTGCCCTTGCGGGTGCCGATGACGGTGACGGGCCGTCCGTGGTAGAGGGCCACGCCGCCCAAAATGGCGGCGTCCTCTCCGGCCAGGCGGTCACCCCGCTGCTCGAAAAAGTCGGTGAACAGCGCGCCGATGAAGTCGGTGATGTTGGGCCGCTGGGGATGGCGGGCAATGGCCACCCGCTCGGCGGCGGTGAGAGCAGCGCTCATACGCGGCCTCCTTTCTCATGCAGCCGCAGCAGCTGGGCCAGGGTGTCCCGCATATCCGTGCGGGAGACCACCTGATCCACAAAGCCGTGCTCCATCTGAAACTCCGCGCGCTGGAAGCCCTCGGGCAGCGTCTCACCGATGGTCTGCTGGATGACCCGGGGGCCCGCAAAACCGATGAGGGCGCCGGGCTCGGCCAGGATGATATCGCCCAGGGAGGCGAAGCTGGCGGTGACGCCGCCGGTGGTGGGATCCGTCAGTACGGAGATATACAAAAGCCCCTTTTCGGAAAACCGGGCCAGGGCGGCGGAAGTCTTGGCCATCTGCATCAGCGAGAGGATGCCCTCCTGCATGCGGGCGCCGCCGCTGGCGGAAAAGAGGATGAGGGGAAGCTTGTTCTTTGCGGCAAATTCAATGGCCAGGGTGATCTTCTCACCCACGGCGGCACTCATGGAGCCCATGAAGAACCGGCTGTCCAGCACGCCCACCACGCACCGGCGTCCGCCGATGGTGCCTGTGGCGGTAACGGCGGCCTCGCCCAGACCGGTCTTGCGCTGGGCGGCGCGGACCTTTTCGGGGTAGCCGGGGAAGTGCAGGGGATCGCCTGCGGTCAGCTTGGGGTTCAGTTCCCGGAATGAGCCGGGATCGAGGATGGTGCTGAGGCGGTAATAGGCGCCGATGGGGAAGTGGTAGCCGCACTTGGGACACACGGACAACCCCTGGGCGACGGTACGCCGCTCGCTCTCCTGTCCGCACTTGGGGCAGGTGATGAGCTTGTCGCCGGGGATGTAGTTGTCCCGCATGGCCTTCATGGCCAGCAGCCGCGCCCGGCGCTTGGCGAAGATCGTGTTCATGCCTGCTCCTCACTTTCACTCAGCCGCCGGTTGAAATCCAGCAGCGACGGCAGGTTCTCATCCAAAAAGGCGGTGGTGCAGTTGCCCCGGACGAAAACAGGGTGGTAGAGAATCTGGTAGCTCAGCTCCGCGTTGGTGGGGAAGCCCTCCAGGGTGAATTCCTCCAGGCAGCGGCGCATTTTTCGGATGGCCTCCAGCCGGGTGGGCGCGTGGACCAGAAGCTTGGCGGCCATGGAATCATAATAAGGAGAGAGGGTGCAGCCGTTGTAGAGGCACGAGTCCACCCGCACGCCGGCGCCGCCGGGGAAGTGCAGGAAGGAGACGGTGCCCGGACAGGGCTGGAACCCCTTGGACGGGTCCTCTGCGTTGATGCGGCACTCGATGGCATGGCCCTCCAGGTGTACGTCGGCCTGGGTCATGTCCAGAGAGAGGCCGGAGGCGATGCGCAGCTGCTGGCGCACCAGGTCCACACCGGTGATGAGCTCTGTGATGCCGTGCTCCACCTGGATGCGGGTGTTCATCTCCATGAAGTAGAAGTGTTCTCCGTCGGCATCCAGCAAAAATTCCACGGTGCCGGCGTTCTCGTAGCCAACGGCCCGGGCCGCCCGGACGGCGGCCTCGCCCATCTTCTCCCGCAGCTGCGGCGTCAGGCACCGGGCGGGGGCCTCTTCGATGAGCTTCTGGTTGCGCCGCTGGACGGAGCAGTCCCGGTCACCCAGATGGATCACATGGCCGAACTGGTCTGCCAGCACCTGAAACTCGATGTGGCGGGGGCAGAGCACCAGCTTTTCAAGATACATCTCGTCGTTGCCGAAGCACGCCTGCGCCTCCGCCTTTGCCTCGGCAAAAGCGGCAGGCAGGTCCTCGGGACCGTTGCAGCGGCGGATGCCCCGGCCGCCGCCGCCGGCACTGGCTTTGAGCAGCACGGGGTAGCCTACGGCCTGGGCGGCCTCCAGCGCCTCCTGGGCGGAGGAGACGGGACCGTCGGAGCCGGGGGTCACCGGCACACCGGCGGCCTTCATCAGGTCCCGTGCGGCGGACTTGGACCCGGCTTTGCGGATGGTGTCCCCGCTGGGGCCGATGAATTTGATGCCGGCTTCGGCGCACTGGTCGGCAAAGTCGGCGTTTTCAGACAAAAAGCCGTAGCCGGGGTGCAGGGCATCGCAGCCGGTGGCCTTGGCCACGGTCAAAAGGGCGTCCTGGTTGAGATAGCTCTCCGAGGCCTTGGCCGGGCCGATGCACACCGCCTGATCGGCCAGCTGGACATGAAGCGCCTCCGCGTCCGGCTGAGAGTACACGGCTACCGTCTCGATGCCCATTTCCCGGCAGGCCCGCAGCACCCGCAGGGCGATCTCGCCCCGGTTGGCGATCAATACCCGCTTCAGCATGGCTTGTAACGGAACAGAGGCTCGCCGAAGGAGACCAGCTCGCCGTTGGCCTTGAGCACTTCTTCAATGATGCAGTCGCAGGGAGCCGGCACCTCGCTCATCATCTTCATGGCCTCGATGAGGCACACGGTCTGACCCTTGGAGACCTTGTCGCCTGCGGACACGAAGGGAGCCTGGTCAGGAGCGGAGGCGGCATAGTAGGTACCCACCAGCGGCGCGGTGATGGCGGGAGCCTCTTCTGCGCCGGCAGCGGCGGGGACTGCCGCCGGTGCGGCAGGCGCGGGGGAGGCGGGCATGGCCGCTGCGGGCGCGGCGGCGTATACGGGAGCCGGCTCGGGCCGGCACAGTTCTATGGAAAAATCCTGACAGGAGAGCTTCATGGATTGCAGCTTGCTGCGCTCGAAGCGGTCCATCAGATCAAAAATCTCTTGATTGGTCATATTGTTCCTTTCTGGGCGGAAAGAGTTTCCCCGCCGGGGAGCTGGGCTCACCGGCGGGGGTCACAGTCAGTTCTGGTGGGCCTTCAGATAAGTGAGGATGTCGCCCACGGTCTTCAGACCGGCCACATCGGCGTCATCGATGGAGATGCCGGTAGCTTCCTCCAGAGCCATCACCAGCTCCACGGAAGCCAGGGAGTCGGCGCCCAGATCGTCAGCCAGGCTGGCCTCGGGGGTCACCTGCTCGGCCTCGCAGCCCAGGGTCTCCACGATGATGTCGCGTACTTTCTCGAATTCCATATGCGGTACTCCTTATTTTGTCGAAATGTAAATTATTTTAATTAAAAATATTTAACTAAAATAATCGAACTTATTTTACGCAGGGACCGGGGGTTTGTCAAGGGGATTTTGAGCAGGTTTGGGAAATGCTATAAAATTTGTGCCAATAAGGGGGAGAAGGTATTCCATTTTACAAGAATATCCTTTATAATTCCTTAATACACGACAATTGCCGGGCAGACCCGGACACTTTTATGAAGAGCAGTCTTGATAAGACGAAAGGAAGCACCATGAGAATCATTATCGTGGGCGCGGGCAAAGTGGGCCTGGCGCTGACGCAGCAGCTGTCCAAGGAAAACCAGGTGACGGTCATCGACCATAACTACCACCTCATTGACAATATCATCAATATCCATGATGTCATGGGCGTGTGCGGCAACGGCGCCATTTACGAGGTGCAGAAGGAGGCGGAGGCGGAGAAGGCCGATCTGCTGATCGCCACCACCTCCAGCGACGAGATCAACATTGTGGCGTGCCTGGTGGCCAAGAAGCTGGGCGTGCGCCACACCATCGCCCGGATCCGTAACCCGGAGTATGAAAAGCAGCTGCGCTTCATGCGGGAGGATCTGGGTCTTTCCATGGTCATCAACCCGGAAAAGGCCACGGCCCGCGAGATCGCCCGCGTACTGCGTTTTCCCAATGCCATCAAGCTGGAGTCCTTTTCCAAGGGCCGCATGGAGCTGGTGGAGTATCGGATCCCGGAGGGCAGCATGCTCCACGGGGTGCACCTTTCCGACCTGTACCGGAATTTGCGGGTACGCGTGCTGATCTGCGCCGTGGCCCGCAAGGGAGAGACCATCATCCCCTCCGGTGACTTTGAACTCCATACCGGGGACAAGATCTATCTGACCTCCTCTCCCGCCCAGCTGGAGCAGTTTTTCCGGCATCTGGGCGTGTTCCGGGGCAAGGCGTCCTCCGTCATGATCGTGGGCGCCAGCAAGATGTGCTACTATCTTGCCAAGGAGCTTTTGGAGATGGGCATGTCCGTCAAGATCATCGATCGGGATGAGCGGCGCTGCGTGGAAATGGGCGAACGGCTCCCCAAGGCGCTGGTCATCGTGGGCGACGGCACCGACGGAGAGCTGCTCCATGAAGAGGGCATCCGCCAGACGGACGCCTTTGTGGCGCTCACGGGTCTGGACGAGGCCAATATCCTCATGTCCATGAGCGCCGCCAAGCTGACCGGCTCGTGCAAGGTGGTGGCCAAGATCAACCGCAAGCAGCTGGTGGATCTGGTGTCGGACGAGAGCATGATCGACAGTGTGGTGTCCGCCGGCGCCGTGACGGCGGAGCTGATTTTGCAGTATGTGCGCGCCATGCAGAACGCCACCGGCTCCCAGATCAAAACACTGCACCGTGTGGCGGGGGAGACCGTGGAGGCCGTGGAATTCGGCGTGACCCACGAGGCACCCTACATCGGCGTGCCGCTGAAGGACCTGCAGCTCAAAAGCGGCATTTTGCTGGCGGGCATCGTCCGGCAGAACGGGCAGATCATCATTCCCTCCGGCGAGGATGTGCTGCGGCTGCACGACGACGTGATCGTCGTCACCACGGATACCTCCCTGCGGGATATCCGGGATATCCTGCGATAAGCGGGCGGAAGAAGGAGAGTCGTCCAAATGATCGTCTTTATTCTGGGCAGGATCCTGCTGACAGAGGCGGTGCTGCTGCTTTTGCCGCTGCTGGTGGCGGTTTTATACGGAGAATCTATCTTGCCCTTTTTGCTGCCGGCCCTGGCGCTGGCGGTATGCGGCACCTTGATGAGCGCCAGAAAGCCCAAGAGCATGGCCTTGTTCGCAAGGGACGGCCTGGCGGTGGTGGCCATGGCGTGGATCGCCATGTCTGCCTTCGGCGCGCTGCCCTTTTGCATCTCCGGGGACATTCCCCATTTTGTAGACGCTTTTTTTGAAACGGTGTCCGGCTTTACCACCACCGGCGCAAGCATCCTTACGGAGGTGGAGTCCCTCACCCGCAGCGGCCTTTTCTGGCGCAGCTTCACCCACTGGGTGGGCGGCATGGGCGTGCTGGTGTTCGTCATGGCCATCCTGCCTATGAGTGACGGCCACGGCATGCACCTTCTGCGGGCGGAGGTGCCCGGCCCCACCGTTGGCAAGCTGGTCAGCCGCATGAGCGATTCGGCCAAGATCCTCTATGGGATCTATCTGGTCATGACCGTGATCGAGATCATCCTCCTGCTGCTGGGCGGCATGCCCTTGTTCGATGCGTGCATCCACGCCTTCGGCACGGCCGGCACCGGCGGCTTCAGCTGCCGGAATTTGAGTGTGGGTGCCTATCAAAGCCCCTACTTTGATGTGGTCATCGGCATTTTCATGCTGCTGTTCGGCGTGAACTTCAACCTCTATTACTTCCTGCTGATCCGCCGGTTCCGGGATGTGTTCCGCTCCGAGGAGCTGCGGGCCTATCTCCTGATCGTGGCGGCGGCGGTGGGCGCCATCACCATCAACATCGCTCACCTGTATCAGTCCGTGGGGGAGAGCCTGCGCCACGCGTTTTTCCAGGTCTCCTCCATCATCACCACCACCGGCTTTGCCACCGTGGACTTCAACCAGTGGCCCACCTTCTCCAAGGCCATCCTGGTGACGCTGATGTTCATTGGCGCCTGCGCCGGCTCCACCGGCGGCGGCATCAAGGTGGCGCGGATCGTCATCTTGGCCAAGACCTCCTTCGGGGATATGCGCAAGATGCTTCACCCCAACGCAGTGGCCACCGTGCGCATGGAGGGCAAGGCCCTGGGGGACAAGCAGATCCGCAGTGTGCACCTGTTCCTCACGGTGTATCTGGCACTGTTCGTGGTCTCCTGCCTGCTGCTCGCCCTGGAGCATACGGATCTCATCACCACCTTTACGGCGGTGGCCTCCTGTATGAACAACATCGGACCGGGCCTGGAGATCGTGGGTCCCATGGGAAACTTCTCCTCGTTCTCCTATGCAGCCAAGCTGCTGCTGTCTTTCGACATGCTGGCCGGCCGGCTGGAGCTGTTCCCCATGCTGCTGCTGCTGGCGCCGTCCATCTGGAAACGCAAACTGCCCTCCCTGCGGGGCTGATGCAAAACGCGCGGTCCTGGCGACCGCGCGTTTTCCTGCGAAAAGCTGGCAGGAAAATTGCTTGTATATTCAAAATGCTAAAACTTCGCTAAAAAAAGGGGACGATCTGCTTGCTTGAAAATCTGCTCTTCAGTCTCAATATGAGTCTGCCGCTGTTTATCCTGCTGGGCCTGGGCTATGTGCTGGCCCGCAAAGGACTTTTTTCCGATGACTATGTGGCCAGGACCACCAACCTGGTCTACTATGTGATGCTGCCGGCCAAGCTGTTTCTGGACATCTGTGAGACGGACCTGACCGCTGCCTTTGACCCGCGGTACGTAGGCGTGACCGTGGTAGGCGTGGTGGTGCAGTTCATCCTGGCCTGGCTGTGCGGCAATCTCCTGTGCCGGGACAAAAGCAAGCAGAGCGCCTTTGCCCATGCCTGCTTTCGGGGCAACTTCGCCTATCTTGGCATGGCACTGCTGCAAAACATCTACAACAGCGACGCCGTGGCCAGCACGGCGGTGATCCTGGCTGTGGTGCTGCCGCTGTACAACATCCAGGGCGTCATTTTGATGACCATCAAAGAGGGAGAGGGCGGCATCCACATTGGAAAGATCCTGCTGGGCGTGCTGAAAAATCCCATGGTGCTGGCCATTCTGGCGGGACTGCCCTTTGCCTATTTCCACATCGAGCTGCCCTATGTGGCTTCCAAGAGCCTGAGCTATCTGCAGGTGGCCACCAGCACCATGGCACTTTTGGTGGTGGGCGCCAGCATCAAGCTGGACGCCATCCGGGAGGATCTGGCCCTTTTGCTGCGGGTATCGGGCATCAAGCTGCTGGTCATGCCGGCCATCTGGGGCGTGATGGCCGTGGCGGCGGGGCTGAGCGCCGAGCAGATCGTCACGCTGACCATCGTGGGCTCCATGCCTGCCGCCGTCAATGTGTATATCATCACCGACAAGCTGGGCGGCAATGGAAAGACCGCCTGCGGCGCCGTGGTGGTGACGCACCTGATCTCTCTATTCACCATGACAGGCGTGGTGTTCATTCTGCGCAGTGCCGGACTCATCTGAAATTGGCATAAGATTTGCTTTTAATTAAAACTTGAAAACGCAGACTGCGGCATGGGCCGCTGAAACGATCGGAGGAACAAGAAATGGAAAACAACATGGCATTGAGCAATATCCGGGTGCTGGATCTGACCCGCGTCATGGCGGGACCTTACTGCACCATGTATCTTGCGGATCTGGGCGCGGAGGTCATCAAGATCGAGATCCCCGGTTCCGGGGACGATACCCGGAAGTTCCCCCCCTTTAAAAACGGGGAGAGCCTGTATTACTGTAACATGAACCGTAACAAAAAGGGTGTTACATTAAACCTGAAAAAGCCCGAGGGAAAGGCGCTTTTCAAGGAAATGGTGAAAAATGCCGACGTGGTGGTGGAAAATTATCGCCCCGGCGTTATGGATAAGCTGGGCCTTGGATATGACGTTTTGAAAGAGGTCAATCCCCGGATCGTGTATGCGGCGGTGTCCGGCTTCGGAAGCTATGGCCCCAAGCACCAGCGGCCCGGCTATGACATCATCGCCCAGGCCACCAGCGGCATCATGAGCCTGACCGGCGAGGCCGGCGGCGGCCCTCTGCGCACCGGCAGCGCCATCGGCGATCTGGTGGGCGGACTGAACCTTTGCATCGGCATTCTGGCCGCTTTGAATGCCCGGCAGTTCACCGGCAAGGGCCAGCGGGTGGATGTGGCCCTGGTGGACGGCCTGGTCTCCTTCCTGGAGACCAACACCCAGCGCTATCAGGTGGACGGCCGCCAGCCCGAGCGCATGGGCAACCGCTATCCCTCCGCGGCCCCCTATGATTCCTTCAAGGCCAAGGACGGCGAGTTCGTCATCGGCTGCGGCAACGACAAACTGTTCGCCCTTTTGTGCAACCAGGTGCTCCACCGTCCCGAGCTGGTGGACGATCCCCGCTATGATACGCCGGTGAACCGCCTCGCCAACCAGGCGGAGCTGAAGGTGATCGTGGAGGAGTGGTCCACCCAGCACACCATCGCCGAGGCAGTGGATGCGGTGCTGGCCGCCGGCGTGCCCGCGGCGCCCATCAATGACATCCCCGCCGTCATGAACGACGAGCATATCGCCAAGGCGCGGGAGATGTTCCTGGACTGCGAGCATCCCGTGGCGGGCCACCTGCGGCTCAACGGCAACCCCGTCAAGCTCATGGACAGCATGCCCCGCCTGCGCACCCCCGCCCCCGCCCTGGGACAGGACAATGAGGCTGTGTATGAAGATG
>PPYE01047023.1_pt1 | contig 49687 bp, 60 predicted proteins | sample 1559881 | NCBI WGS metagenome assembly PPYE01 (sample SAMN08240022, study PRJNA423297) | Human gut metagenome, whole genome shotgun sequencing project.
ATTTGAGGTAACACTTATATCTGTATGTCCCATTAAATATTTCAATGTTTCTACAGATATTCCTCGCTTTGCCGCATTCGTACAAAATGTATGACGGCACACATGTGGTGTTATCTTTGGAAGTTGCACTCGATAAATTCTATTGTACTTCTCAACCACATGCTGAAAGCGTTTTTCCCATTGATAGGGCATCATTGGTTTTCCACGCTTATCCAAGAACAGAAAACCTGTATAACCATCTATCATTTCCTCGACTTTAGGTTTCTTTCTATTCTGTACCACCCTCTTGAATGCTGCATAAACTTCATCCGACATTGGCAATACTCGTGTCCCAGCTTCAGTTTTTGTTTTTTCTATGTACTTTCCCCTATTGCCAACATACTGTAATTGATGGTTCACGTTGATTGTTCTTTTCTCCAAGTCTATATCCTTTAACGTAAGTCCGCAAAACTCGCCTATTCTCAAGCCTGTTCTAAATAATATAAACATCCCATCGTAGCACTCACTGAAATGTTCATCCTGTTGAACAAACCTTAAAAACTCCTTTTTCTGTTTCGATGTCACTGCATCTCTTTTTACTGAATCATCAATTAGAAAATTATGCAGTTCAAAATCAAAAGGATTTTTTCTGATTAGGTCTGCCTCATAAGCCATCTGAAAAGCTGGTCTTATTACCCCACGTATTGTATGGATACTGCTATAGCTCTTTCCATCCTCCGACTGTAATTTTATTAACCAAGCCTTTGCATCTATCGTGTTGATATGATTAATCTTCTGACTTCCAAAGATGTCTCGTTTTAATACATTAACCACTGTTTTATATCCAGCGGCTGTGGTTGGTCTGACATTGCGCTTTTGCTCCAAATATTTCTCTACCAGTTCTAATACTGTCATATCTCCACCGGACAAAGAAATACCATTTGCCAAGTCACGCTCCAGCAATTTTTCCTTTTCTCTAAGCGATAAGTCTGGCTTTTTTCCTTCTGCTCATCAGATGCATAATTACCAGAACCACGAACAGGAATATCACCTGATTCTCGGAAGTCTTTCAGCCATGTAGCCGATGCCAAGATTTTCTGCACATCCACGTACTCCGAGATCTTTATGATCTTGATAGTACTGGATTGCATCAAGTTTAAATTGTTTGTCATGTTGCTTTGCCATATGAGATCCTCCTTCAGCATGTTTCTATTGTACCATGCTTATGTGTATTTGGAATTTCTCATTTTGGCTTGTACTATTTATATTCTAGCACCACCTTTAATTTCATCTTCCGTAAGCGGAATGTAACAGTAATTCCTGTACGCGATCATCTTGCTGATGAAATAAAAGCATCCATTAGCGATAAGATAAATTAAAGTGACCGCTAATACTTCAAGGATAGGAAGAACAAAAAATGATCCTGTTATATCATGTAGTTTCCCATCTGACCATTTAGGTACATGAAATGTAAGCCACCTGTTAATTGGTATATTGATAAAGCCGAGTATCACATACGCAAGAATACAAACAACTACCTTAAATACTGCACACTCATTCCAAAATACCTTTAATATATCTTTCTTTTTTGATATTCCTTTTGTTTTTGACATGTACTTTTCTCCTTTAAATTTACGTAAGCCCACTTTGGGCGTAATTGTGATATCTTTAAAAAAATAAGAGGTTTCAAGCCATACGCACTCCATGGAGCGTAACTCTTTTATTTTTTTTACATATTCATCATTTTTATATAATTTCAATCCATACACCCTCTATGGGGTGCAACACCTAATGATAATAATTGGCTACCGATTATGGAAATTTCAACCCATACACCCCTAGCGAGGTGCAACGTCTTATCGCAGATGTTATCCATGATTTTTTAAATTTCAATCCATACACTCTCCATGGGGTGCAGCAAGTTTATCAGGATAGTTATGTAGTTAAAGTTGGAATTTCAATCCATACGTACTCCACGAGACGCAACATTCCAATATCTGCTTTCGCAAACTCGCCTTTTCATTTCAATCCATACGTATTCCATGAGACGCAGCTTTATTTTGTATTGAGATCTCTACAATTATTATGATTTCAATCCATACGTACCCCATAAGACGTAGCTGTTACCATTTATAAGAATGTCAAAAGATTTTGGTATTTCAATCCATACGCCCCTCCATTGGGCGCAGCAAAACAGAATAAAGGCTTCGAGACGAAACCTTACTTTTCAATCCATACGCCCCTCCATGGGGCGTAGCTTTCCTCTCCATGAATAAAAAACAATAACAATCATTTTCAATCCATACGCCCCTCCATGGGGCGTAGCGTACAAGATTTTCATTGCCTTTAATTGTTGCGGTATTTTCAATCCATACGCCCCTCCATGGGGCGTAGCTGCAACGTCTTTTATTATTGGTGGCGGCAATTTGTTTCAATCCATACGCCCCTCCATGGGGCGTAGCTGTAAAAGTGAACAGAAACAACTCTCCCGATCGCCAAAATATAAACAATTCCTCTAATTAATTGTTCTCAAACGGCCTTATACAGTTGGGTTTTGTGTTCTTTTTGTACACTAATACCTCCATTTCCGGTGCGAGTCTCCCAGAGAAGCTATGTAAGCTTTCAGTTCGCACCGGAATTCTACATTTCGGCATAACCCAAGCAGATGCAGCCCGCAAAACGCGGGTTGCCTTGTAATCTCTGGAAATCTTTTTAGATTTTGCGAGTCATTGTCACGCCATCCGGAATCGCATCCTCATGAATAGTCACTGCATAATCGGAATATTTACGAGGAAACTCAACACCATCATTCTTCTTAACATCAACAGTTTCAAACAGTTTGTACGATGGACAATTGCCAAGCTCGCTGTTATGCTTGAATACGATGAGCTCACGCACTGCCATCTTCCCGCGTGCTGCGGAATGGTCATTCTCAAACATGTTAATGATTGCTTCCCAAAGCAGTTCCAGATCGTCTTCAGAAAAGCCGGTGGTCTTACGGGCAAGATTAGCAGAAATATATCCCTCCACACGGTAAAGTCCATAAGGAATAATACTCTTTCTTCCCATTTCTGTATTTTTCTTTTCCGCATCCTTTTCCGTTGTGATTGCAACTCTGGTTACAGTAATATCCTGGCTGAAAACAGGATCAATACTTTTTGCAAAACCAATCTGTACCGGGCCACGTACCTGCCCACAGTTTAATGCCGCCTTTGTAAAGGTAGTCAAGACAGCACCAAATGTACGGATATCATAGAAATTACTACACATATAGTCACGGAGCTTAAGATCCACATCTTCATCTGTCTTTTTCAGCTTCTTTACATCTTCAAGTGCATTTTTGTCGTCACCGACGTCAATACCAAGACTTTCGACTGCCTTAAGGTCACTCCGGTTCAGCGGGACCCCCTCTTTAATATAGATCTTGAACCCGGCTGCATCTTCTTTTACAGTTTCCACATAATTACGGATCTTGCGCTTTATGCAGGCATCTGTCACAAGCCCGATGCCAGTCTCTGGATCAACTCTCGGCATATTTCCGGCATCCGGATCACCGTTCGGATTTCCATTCTCTACGTCGAATAATACTACGAAATCATATCTGTTCTTAATTGGTGTGCTCATCTTAGTTTTCCTCCATATTCTCTGCATTTGTCTGATCACCTTCTGAATCATTATCTTTTAACTTACTGCTTGTATATTCCGCCCGCATCTGATGATAATAACCAAGTGCAAACTTACCCTGATCCTCATATGAGAAACGCCGCGGGAATCCCGGATCATCATCTGTTACCGGAATTTTATCCATTAAATCCTGCATTTTAGCTGTAAAATAATATCCTCTCCCCGGTTTTGTCCGTTTCAACTTACTTAAATGACTGTTAGATAGCCTGATCAGTACTGGAAAGATCGATCTTGGTGTTGTGCACGCGGAATTGTAAAACTTATCACAAATTGTCTGGTTGATATTGCCAACTGCTTCTTTCTGTGCCTTTTCCATAACCGCAAACAGTCTTCCAAGGATATATGCCCGATCCTTACAGCCTTCATTTAATGCTTCCATATTTTTTCCTTCCTCCCATTTGTAGTTCTTTATTAAAAAAGCTTTAATAATCGATACTTTTCTGTAAGTAACACCTTTGTGCTCCGCGCGGATACGAGATAACACACCTGCATACAGACTCTGCGGATACGGTGTATCCGAAATGACTGACTGTAACGTCATTGCTGACATATGCGGGACAGGTGTTTTATCTGTAAGATTCTGGTTGACTGTCTCCATGAGCATCTGCCAGATATTGATAAATTCTTGATCCTCAAATACTGGTTTTACAATCTTCATCCGACTGGCATGTTCGGACAGGTTTTCCCAGATTACCCCGATCGCATCCTCATAGAAGAACCGGACTGCAATTCGCCCGGCATTTGGTGCAAGGCAGAGGACGTACAGTTTTTCATCCGTATCTGTAGGGGTGTGATCCTTTTCATTGATGCTTCCCATCATCTTCCGCAGTCTGCTCACATCATCCACATCCCCGGAATCTGTCCAGAAAACCACCATGGAATCTCCTACCTTGCTGTGATACCCGTCCGTAGAAAGCAAGTAATTCAGCGCGGTCACATATGCATACGCCGCATAGGTGCTAATCGGCGCGTTGTAGCTCTGTGTTTTTTCATAAGACTCAAGGGATGCCCCGTTAAATGATACAAGCGACGCGCCAGATGACTGTGCTCCCGGAACTCCTTTGATTTTCCCGTGCGTGCGGGCAATCTCCGCTTCCTCTCCAGTAATAAGGCATCTTCCAATTACCATTTCATATGGTACACTGCTGTAATCCATCCATGCCCTGCGGACTTCTTCATTATCATGCACATATTCCCCATCTACTTCAAAAACGAGGTTTCCGCCTTTATAAAACTCTTCTGCAAGTTTTGCAACAGCCGGTTGATCCAACGCCTGTTCCGGATCCCATGAACGGAAAAAGTTACATACCGTCTGTGCTACAGGTGAATCCACAACATCAAGAATATCAAGATGTTTTTTCTTTGCCGCCTTAAAACATTCCAGTGTACGCAAACTCATCTTTTCGTCAATCCCAAAGAGATACTTTGCATTTTCGCAGAGAAAGCTGGAGGCAATGTTGTTAGCGCGGGTGACCATCTCTGGAACCTGCATAATTATTGGAATTTCAACAGTCTTCTTTCCTCTCTTCACTTTCTGTTTCACGGAAACAATATCTTTAATCGTCCCATCATGGTTTAAAACCACCGCATAGGATACCTTTGCATTACACCAGCCAGGACGGGACACTTTTCCCTGATCCGCAAGTGTTTCATATAATTTCACAAGTGACTGAAGGATCATCGAAGCACCTCACTGTTCCCAACGTCAATAACGCCGTTTTTCATAATCGCATGATAATACATTGGCTGGATATCTCTACCGCAGGAGTAATCCAGATCATAAAGCATCAGCCCGAGATCTTTATCCGGAAGTCCTTCATAGTAGGATGGGATCTTTTCATCTCCTTCGCAGAGTTCAAAGTGTGCCGGGAATTCCCTTACACCAAAATACGGCATCGAATAACATGCCCCTTTTCTTGCCCTGTTGTTAAAGATACTTATAAACTTTGCCGGGCTGTCTGTTGGGCTCGCTTTCCCTGTCATTTCAAAATGCGCCTCAATCACATAGCAGACATCCCGGAGAATAACAGATGCCCTCTGGATAATATCGTCTCTTGACGAGTTATACAGTTTCACATCCCCGCCGTTGTATGCCTGCAGCATATTTGACTTTGGTATCTTACTGAGAAGTTCATTTCTTCTCACGCTCGTAGTGGCAATCGGATTTAATACATGAATCTTGTCTACATACCACCGAAGTCCCGGATGCCAGTAGATAGATTCCAGAATTCCTCTAGCCGCCGACGGTGTCATCACATCGTATGTATACCGTTCAGTTTTCAGTTCTGGTCTGGTGAACAATGCGTAATCTCCCCAGACTTTTAGTTTCACTCCCATTTTTTCTTTTTCCATTCCTTTCTCTTATTACCCATGCACCCCATAGGGGCACAACTTTTAACTCTGGTAATCAACAGCGGCAAGCCCCTGTTTATTCCTTCAATACACATATTGCGCCTTTTAAAAAATCGTCAAAGAATTTTTGAATATTTTTTAAAATTTTTGTCTCCGCAAAAATAAGCGGTAAGGGAATCCTCCGGGGTTGAACCGGATGAGCAGGCCGCCACACAACGTCAAATGCAGTCCTGTGGATTCCCCCTGCGCTGCCAAAATGCTGTAAATGCAGCGCAGGAAACTTAAGGAGGCATATAAGAGAAAAACTCTTATTGAAGAAACAAACGGTAAGCCCCTGTTTATCCCTTCAATATGTATATTGCGCCTTTTAAAAAATCGTCAAAAGATTTTGGAAAATTTTTAAAAAATTGCAAAAAAAAATCTGCAGCCAGATTAACTGACTGCAGACCTTTCTGATCTCAATAATAAATAATAACAAATATGTTCGTTTCAATCCATGCATCCCATAGGATGCAACCTTCCAATCCTGAGCTTTCTGCAATTTCAACCCATACACCCCTCGCGGGGTGCAACTTGTAACGCCTTCGAATGCATCTGTTTCTATTGAATTTCAACCCATACATCCCTTGCGGGGGTGCAACTAAGATGCCCTCACTTTTCAGAAGGTCATAAAGATTTCAACCCATGCACCCAATGGGGCGCAACAGTAAAGTATATCTTCTTACCTACCACTGACACTTAATGGTGCTGGCATCCGCCAGCTCATCCGATGAAAAAAGGAGATAAATGTTGGACAATATATCCGCATATTTCTTTTTATCAAAATCAGAGTTGACCTGACGATCCACCAGATTTCTCAATTTGCTGGAAAACTCTTCTGACAACTGGACATTTCGAACCGCTTTGACCTCACCATTCGATGAGTCGATCAGGAGGAGATATAACGGAATCTCACCTTCACCTGTAAAGTCGAATCCAGACAAATCTTTTGCAAGTTTTGCATGGTATGGTGCATCCATCCATGACAAATCACCAGCTTTAACGGTAAACAGACAGGTTCCATCCATCTCCGTAAAACGAATTTTCAGTCTGGCATCCGGAGAAAACTGTGCAATCTCGTTTTCTGTAGGATTTTTAAAAAATACGCGGATCTGCACGTAATCCTTAACGATGTCCGCAACTACAGCTTCTGCATGGTTTGCAAATTCTGGATAGCATTTCCTTTTCTCATAAGGGAACTCTCCGGACACCGGATTCTCTGCTTCCCCGGCATCTGTAGAAATAATCGACGGTTCGTAATATTCTTCCGGAATACGCATCCCCAGTTTCTCATCGTACGGAACCTGGCATATTACATGGTTCTTATACAGCCGATAGCCATTCTTAAGAACATATGCCACTGGAACTGGACATTCGTAATCATCCAGTTCATCCACATTTTCTTCTGCTTTATTCAAAGTGTGCTCAGGCACAGCCATGATCACATGTCCCGTCTCGCCATCACTCAAAAAATAGTTAAATTCTTTCAATTCTTCTGGAAGCTCCGGGTAATTGTCTTTTCTTACAAAATTTCCAAAATCTTTCACACTTTTTCTCATTTTCTCTGCCTTCTCCTTGAAATATCTTTTATATTTTCAGTATACCACAGAAAAGTCAGGTGCAAAAGGCTTTTGTAGTGTACGTCCTTTCGGCGGCCGGCCGTGAAGTCTCACATGACTAAATTCGCGTGCTTCCATACCTGTTTTCCCGTATGGACTCGCTGACTGAGGACACAGTGATAACACCGCAACTGCATGCTGTTAACATGCAGCACGGCAGTATCCGTAACAAACTGGGCTGTTTTTACAACAATGTCTTTATTGACGTCGTCTGCATATGCCCAGAGGTTTGAAACACGTCTGGAACCATGGTGCCGTGCACGTTTGATATGATCGATCTTATGTTGCAGAGAGTCGTATTCTGCCGGGAGTTTTAAGAACCGTCTTTCAGCGACTGTGCCATCTTCACGCATAGTGGAGCATGTACATGCACTGGTAAAACCTGTCATCAAAGTCATAAAGGACAATGGGATTATCCTTTGTCCTGTGGATCATGGATTCCACGTAGATCTTTCTTTCAAGTTCATTTGGTAAGTGCCCGCCCCATAATGATTTCTTGATCTCAGGGCGCGAAAGGAACAGCCATCTGGCGGTGTTGCCTTTTTAAACTTTAACCGCATCCGAAAGCCTTAACTGTGGTTTACAGCTGACAATGGGTGTAACCAAAAAACAGGTCTTCCAACCATTTTTAGAACTATATTTCAACCCATGCACCAACCGGGAGGAGCACAACGTAGGAATATATATGATTCTTACACCATACTCCGACATTTCAATCCATACACCCCCGCACATGATGCAGCTTTTAATTCTGGTAGCCAACAGCAGCAAGCACTTCGCGATATGGTGTTTCCATGGTTTTTGTGCTACCCCACTGCGTCAGCTTGCCATTCAAGCCTGTGTTGTATGGTCTTACCATCTCATACTCACAGATCGCATTGGTTCCCCGCAGAAATGCAAGCCCCTCATGGCAGGCAAGCAAGTCGTGTTGACGCTTCTCATCCTTAACCCGGTACTCATCGAACAATTTCTTGTATTTCTCGCCACTCCAGAGACCATTTTTCGTATTTCGGACGTCATGGCAGACGTTTTTTCCGACAAGAACAATATGAGAAATATGCTTCTCATCAGTTTTCAAAACCGTATCTGCAGCCACAACATCGCAGTTGAAATTGAAGGTACGGACAGTGTTCTTCCCCTTGAACTTATCCAGTTCAAAGGTCGCAATATTTGCTCCAACAAAGCCTCCGTTCATTACCAGCCAGTCGACATGGTGCATCCGGATATAGCCAGCAACAGCCGTAAGAGCGCCGCCAACAAACACATATTTTGCAACCGGTGGCATTTTCTTAACCACATCGATGCCAAGCGTTTCCAGCTTTCCCTTTCGTGCCAACCCCTCCGGTGTTCTTGGATATGGATCGCATACTACACACTTTAACACACCCTCGTTAAATAAGTAATGTGCCGCAACGACATCATCAACATCGGAATCCAGTTCTGCAACATATACTACTTCTTTCTCCATCATCAATTCCCTCCTATGATTTGTTTTAATGTTTTAAAAATGGAACATCCGGGAAACGATCCCGGAATAGTTCATGTCTATGCACCTGCTGTCCCATAACCTTTCCATACGATGTACGGAAAGGTTTGATAGATAAATATGAAAGGAGTAATCCCTGTGCGCCGATAGTTCTCACGCCAACGCACGCTGCTGTTATTCTGGCGGTTATCGTTATTTTGGTCCAGTGGAAAGTTCCACAGGCCGCAGACGGCTGAATTTTGAGAAGACCGTATGTGGCAGTCAAAAGGGATACCCGGGAATCGAACCCGGAAACAGCACACGCTGCGTCCTCACTACCCCTTCCGGGTTTCCCCGGAGTGTAAACAAATATCGAAAAGATTTCTGCCAGCCGATAACCCTGGCAGCTCGGTTTATGACCTTTACATGATACATATTGCGCCATTTAAAAAATCGTCAAAAGTTTTTGGAAATGTTTTGAAATATTTTCATTTCATATTGAAAGTGTAAACGAAAGTATTTTGAAAGGAGCAAAACATGGCAGCAATATTCGAAGGAAAAGAGTTCTGGTCCGGCTGTGTCAGCCTGATCGATGGGAAAATAGAGGAAGTCCATACATATGAGGAGGCACAAAGATGCGACTTCCACCATTCCTTATATTTTTCTGCGCAAGCTTTAGACCGCATGAAAACGGAAGAATCCGCATTCTTTTTTGTTGAAAACGGAGAAATCCATTCTGGATGCCGCAGCGACATTCCAAATTGGGTGATCGGAAAAATCGCAAAGCAAATTTTCATCGAAAGTGATCTGTAATGGGTCACTTTTTCTGCACTACACCCAAGTATGTGCCAATCACAGGATTCCACATTTCAATCCATACGCCCCCCTCCACGGGAGCGCAACAATTTAATTTCAGAAATTGTCATGCGATTTGCCTATTTCTTTCACCCCATGCATTCCACTGGAATGCAACTATTTTCCATGTAATGCTTTGAACTTCTTTTCTTTCTCAAATCGCGGCATCTCATTCTCATGATAATCCGCGGATACATTGCAGAGCATATCCCGAAGATTAACCCAGTTGATCTTGACCACAGTCATCTCGACCGCTTTTGAACCATCGGAAACCAGTATTTTCTCTCCAAATCTGACCACCGGAGTTTCCGCCTCTGCATCCATACGAAAAGACAGTTCTGTGCGGACCATTTTTCCTCTTGGTTCTTCCTCATAATGCAGGCAGTTTCTCACGTTCTCTGAACAGCGGCCTCCCTGCGACCAGTGTTTCTTGCATGTCAAACATTTCAATTTGTATTTCCTCCTCCTTTCATTACATATATTGCGCCTTTTGAAATTTCGTCAAAAATTTCCGGGAAATTTTTTGAAATATTTTTAATATTTCATATTAAAAGTGTAAATAAAACCATTGATGAAGGGAGAAAAATCATGAAAACACAAAGAAATTTTAAATGCAAAGAATGCGGCATTTTTTCAGTAGCTTATGACACTCGAGATAGAAGACTTTTTAAAATATTCCCATGCAAATGCGGGAAAGTTGAGGTTTCCGCAAGAGGTGTCGACTCTTTTGCTATTTTTAAAGGAGACAATTTTGTTGAAGATCTCCTGCAAGAGGAAATCAACCCAACCGTGGAATACTATCCAGAAGACTACCTTACGCTTCCAGGGGAAATTTGGGGCATGATGGAAAAAGCGGAAGAACTAGGGAACAAAATCAACGATACCAACAAACCAGGCGAATATTATAGCGATATTTCCGAGGGAATGGTTACACTTGAACTATCTGGATTGTCGGATAACGGCGAGAAATTAACAATTACCGCCAGTGGAAGGTTTTTCGACGAATACAGCTGGCATTCAAAGAATCCCGAGGAAGTCATCAACCGCTTCAAAGAATCTTTGGAACGGTTCATTAATATCGAAGAAAAGGTATTGACGGATGAGATCAATCTGAACAACGCCCGCAGCATTTGGGACAACGAAGAGTTTGAGTGGTCCAGCGGAAACAAAACGCCGCTCGATCTGTACGACTACGAATTAACCTGTTAATTTTCAAATCTCCGTCTATTTTGGCGGAGATTTTTATTTGTTTTATTTTGTTTTATTTTGTTTTATTTTGAAAAATAACCAAAATAACCAAAAATAACCTTTTTTAAATTTCCTGTTGACACTTCACGATCAGTATGATATGATAGGTGCATGAGATAAAAGAAGTGCCTGTCTTTTAACTCAGAGCTATTTGGATGTGTAGCTTTGAGTTAAGTGACGGGCTTTTTGTTTATCCAGCATTAATTAAAATGAAAGGAAAAGAAAACCATGTTAAAGATGATGAGTAGTAAAAATTTTAATAATGATTGTAGAACATACGGCGATTTCAGCAATATGTTTAGTTTCTCATGCTCAAAATCCGGGAAAACATGGGGACAGAACTATTATGATACACCTTCCCGCGGTCGATTTCGATTTTAAACCAGGCACTTAAAACCGAAATATTGCAAAACGCAGATGACCGCAGAGAGAAGAGGAAATTTCTTGATGCGGCTTTTTTATTGCAGAAAAAGCCATGGACAGGTAGCTGAGATGGATTAGCGAAGGACTGAAAATCCTTACAGGGTGGATCGTTACCACTCCTGTCCACTCCGCAGCGATGCGGTAAAAAAACTGAATGGATAAGAGAAAACAGGCACTTCTTTTATCCGCATGCATGTGAAGTGTTGTTGGCGGCACACCTGCCTTCCAAGCAGGACGGGCGGGTTCGAGACCCGTCACATGCTCTGATCCGTAGCTCAATGGTAGAGCACCCGGCTGTTAACCGGGGCGTTGAGGGTTCGAGACCCTCCGGACCAGCTTATGCGTCGGTGGCTCAGAGGCGACAGCAGCTGACTGTAAATCAGCCACAAAGAAACACCGGAGGTTCGAGTCCTCCCCGGCGCACTTATTTACTTCCGAGGACAAACAACAGAGTCACCGCCCTGTCACGGCGGAGATAGCGGGGCAGCACCCGTCGGAAGTGTTCCTGCTCCTGTAGCACAACTGGTAGTGCATCTGACTTGTAATCAGAAGGTTTCCGGTTCGAAGCCGGACGGGAGCTTTATGGATCTGTAGTATAGCGGCTAGTACATCCGGCTGTCTACCGGAAGATGAGGGTTCGATTCCCTCCTGATCCGCTTATGTGTCTGTAGCTCAGTTGGCAGAGCACGCGACTTTTAATCGTGGGGTCGTCGGGTTCAAGTCCCACCAGACACACTAAATATTCAAGAAAACCAAGGAAAGGAAGGGAAAATCAATGATTACAGCAGTAATGAGACAATATTCACAGGCAAGTATGAGTCAGTCGCAGTCATGTATCTGGCGTAGTTGTCGTGCAAATAAATATTGTCTCAAATTGAAAGAAATGTGGTCATTGTAGGGAAATTTCCGGGAGAATATTGGAAATACCTGGAATTGCAAAGCATACATCTTTCGATTGAGAGGTGTATGCTTTTATTTTTGCTGTGGTGGCTCAACTGGTAAAGCAACGGTCCTGAAAACCGTCATTCCGAAAGGATATCAGGGTTCGACTCCCTGCCCCCAGCGCTCATCTTCTCTTATCGGGAAGAATTATATGGCATCGTAGCCAAACGGCGAAGGCGTCCGGCTGCAACCCGGAAGGCGAGGGTTCGATCCCCTCCGATGCCTCTTATGCAGACATATAAAGGTAAATGGTACCCCTCCACACTGCTAATGTGGCATGCGGCACACCCGCTGTCCGGGTTCGATCCCCGGTGTCTGCGCTATATATCCCCATAGCTCAATTGGAAAGAGCAACAGATTTCTAATCTGTCGGTTAAGGGTTCGAGTCCCTTTGGGGATACTGGGCGATTCGTTCAATGGTAAGACATCTGATTCTGACTCAGAAAACAATGGTTCGATTCCATTATCGCCTGTTATGCACCTGTCTGATGGACAGAAACTGGTCTCCAAAACCGGTAACGAGGGTTCGAGTCCTTCCGGGTGTGCTCCGCCTTGGCGAAAAGGTTAACGCAGGGAGCTTTGAACTCTTTATCCGCGGGTTCGAATCCCGCAGGCGGCGTTAAAATATACACACAATGCAGCAGAAAAGTCGGGATTCCCCGGCTTCTTTCTTACTTGACTATAAGGTAGTTTTCTTCTTCCAGCTCTGGTTCTCCTTCGCTTTCCCATACTGCAAAACATGGAGAATACTGGCTGTCTGGACTTGTGCCAAAAATGTAGGTGTACCCCATGTGCTTGATCACGACGCACACTCCAAGGGAAATATTTTCCGTATATTTCCATTTACCCTGCCAAACGAAGGTACAGATACGGCACTGTGCTGTTCCGTCCGAAATGGCGTTAGAAATATCATTGTAAAACAAGGAAGATACTTTGCTGTCTTCCAACACTTTCGTATAAGCTTCAATTTTTTCTTCCCACTCATCCAACGTTTTAAAATTTCTTTCTTTTGCCTTTTCCAGCCTCTTTTTTGCGGTCTCAAGATCTTTTCTGATGACATCTGGCTTGGAGATCTCATACTGAAGGTAAGTCCTCTGCTTCTCCATGCCAAGATTTGATGCCCTTTTGTGGTATTCTGCATTTATATCCACAATATCTCCATTACTTACCGCATATTCCTTCTTGTTAATTGGACACGCATTTTTGTCTTATCCTAACACTCGTGGCAGACAACGAATCCATTGCTGTAAATCTCATCAATCATGTATGGTTTGAATTCTGCATACCGGAATGCCATGCCTTCCATATACGGAGAAACATGGTCTTCCTCACTGATCCCATACACTTTGGCTCCTTTTTTGGGATCTCAAGGAACCACAAAACTGTCGTACCTTTCGTCCCGGCTTTTCCGATATATTCGTAAATCGTATGCATTTTTGGCTCTGCATCGCACAATGGGTGCATGCACAACTTCCTCAATTCTTTCATGCCAGCCTCCTATATCTAGTATATCAGCTTTGTTCCACATTTCGGACAATGATTTGGGCGCAGCTCACAGTAATCGTCGATCGCTGCAACCTCGTATCCGCAGAAAGGACACTCAATGTAATCGTCGGCATCATGTCCCTGGTAATGGACATCTATTCCATCCACAAATCTCTGCTTTAATTTTTGAACAGCCTCCCCTGCTTCCTGCAAAGCATCTGCAGAATTTTCGAGCAATTCCACGGTACCTTCAACTTCCCGTCCGGCTGGTTCTTTTTTGTATGTGTCTGCATACATCCGAAGTTTCTTGATCAGTTCATCCATTCTCTTTTCCTCCACATTTTTCCTGCAATTTTGAAAAAGGATATCCGGGAGTCGAACCCGGAATAACTTGCGCTGCGTACCCACTATCCTTTCCGGGGATTTCCCGGAACGTAAACATTTTTCGAAAGGATTTTCTGCCAGCCGGTAACCCTGGCAGCTCGGTTTATGACCTTTACACTATACATATTGCGCCTTTTGAAAAATCGTCAAAGATTTTTTGAAAACTTACGCCATATCCAGTCCGATCTTTTCGAAGTAAAAACTGCACCGGTGGTTGCATTTTTCGTACACTGCAAACCGGACTTTCTTTGGTATCGTTTCGCCATGATCAAAAATAAAACTCTCACCATAAAAGCATAAAAAGACATATACCAGAATACGCAAGTACCACGGTATATGTCTTAAATTACATATTCTGTTAGTCCAGATTACTGTCAGCTGATTCCTGATTAGCATTTTCTGCCAAAGAACGGATGACCTCTGCATTTTCTCCTGATAAATCAGAATCGATGCCGGAATTCTCGGTTTTATCTGCGTCAGTATCACTCTTTGATCCGCCGGAAATTGCCACCGTATCTTTGATACCGGTTAAATTAACATTGCGGTTAACCTTCGCATCGTAAGACTCAGCATTAACAATACTTGTCAGATCTATCCCTGTAGCTTCTTTGACACTCTCAAAGACCTTCGCCATAACAACAGGAACATTCCCGGCAACCTGTTCGATACCATTGCTGCCATCGCCGCCTCCGATGATTGTGATTTTGTCAATCTGTCCAAGCGGCTCAGCAACTTTGGCTGCAAGCTCTGGAAGCATTTTGATCGTCATTTCTGCAACAGCAGCCTTGTTATACTTTGAATAAGCTTCTGCTTTTTTCTCCATTGCTTGAGCTTCTGCAATACCTTTTGCTTCGATTGCCTGAGCTTCTGCTTTACCTACAGCGGCGATACCTTCTGCTTCTGATCTCTTGATTGCAAGAATACCTTCTGCTTCTTTTTTCTTCGCTTCCTTATCGGCCTCTGCCTTAATCTTTTGGATTTCTGCTTCCTTCTCCTGCTGATATTTTTCTGCATCAGCCTGACGGGATTTTTCAATCAGATTTGCTTCTGCAGCCTGCTGTCTGCTGTACTTATCTGCATCCGCCTGCTTCTTTACCGTCGCATTAAGTGTCTGTTCTGCAACCTGTGCTTCCTTCTCGCGAAGTTCAACAGTTCTTTCCTGCTCTGCAATATCTGCATTAACTTTTGCTGTCTCAATCGCTTTACGCTGTTCCTGTTCCTGAATCTTATAAGCAGCATCCGCAATCGCCTTCTTTGTGTCAGAGAGCTGCTGTAATTCTGCCTTTTTGATTGCAAGCTCGTTCTGCTTCTCAGCAATTTCCGTATCAGCGGCGACTTTTGCATCATTTGCTTCTCTTGCTGCCTTCGCCTGTGCAATCGCAACGTCTTTGTCAGCCTCTGCCTTTGCAATGCTTGCACTCTTCTGGATAGCAGCCATGTTATCCATACCAAGAGCATTGATCAGATCCTGTTCGTCCTCAATACGCTGAATATTGCAGGACTCGATCCATACACCGAGGGCATTCATATCCGGCTGCGCTTTGCTCTGAACCTCATCACCAAAAGATTTACGATCCTGGCACAAAGCACGCAATGTCTGCGTACCAACGATTTCTCTCATATTTCCCTGTAAAGAATCCTGTAAAGCTTCAACAATGTTGGATTCTTTCATATTAAGGAAATTCCGCATTGCCGCACGCGCCATATCTTCTGTAATCTTGATTGTAACAGTTTCTGTATGAGTTGAATATTCTTTATCTCCATCTTTTGTATTGCTGCCGTCAACAATCTCATCAACGATTGTTCTGGTATAGGTTTTCTCTTTGCCTACATCCTGCATGGAAATCAGACGGATTTTTGCAATCGCATCAATATCAACACCGATGAAATCTTTCGTTGGAACATAGCCTCCGGTTTTAATATCAATACCGATCTGCTTTAACAGAAGTTCGTCTTTTCTTTCCAGAAAAGGAATCTTAATTCCTGCCCGGCCAATTAACACCTTCGGAACTTTCTTAAGTCCGGAAATGATGTATGCCTTGTCTGCCGGCGCTTTGACATACCCGCTGGCAAGTATGCCGATAAGGATCACAACGACCGCGACAACCGCAATAATAATAGGATCAAATGGTAAACCACTCATATATTTTTTCCCTCACATTCTTTATGATTTTTTAAACTGCTATTTATGTACTCTCTTTAAAATTAACTCTCAATAGGCATCACCCCTTTCAAAAATAATACATACAACCGATCTTGAATCTGCTATACCCTCATATGCAAATTAGATTCTTGCTCAAGTTTTTCTTCCTTTCTCTGCTTTTCTGCATTTTCCAGGCGCTCTTCTGGGACTCCGACCGCATAGTATTCATCAATTTCCTTTTTGTATGCCTACACAAATCCCATAAGCTGTCGTAGGACATCCTATCTGTACATATTTTTTCCCACAATCATGCAGTTTTCGCAGTCTGGTTTGTTTCCTCGTAAGTCTATCCGTTAATTACTCCACTTTTGTCCATGATTTTTCCCTTTCTTTCCTACCGGAACTCACCGCCAAGATACAACTTCGCGAGATTATGCCCCTCCCGAAGTTGTCTATTTGTCAGAAGCGCAATATTGGTAAATTCCATACCCTCTCCATCTCTGATATAAACATCCGAAATTTTCTTCTCTTCATTCCATGCATACCGGTTACTGAATGCAATAATTGAATTTGTATATACAACTGCATCTCGATTAGTCGAGTAAATTCGATCCAGCATATCCATGCAGGCAGTTACTCCATCAGAAGCATCAATCACATAATCCGGCGCAATCGGTAATTGCTTAATATTGACAAGTTTTCCATCCTCAAAGTAAATTTTCATTTTTTCTCCCTCCAAAATCGTCTTATTTTCGTCTTCATTACACATATTGCGCCTTTTGAAAAATCGTCAAAGTAAATCAGAAATTTCTTGAAAATTTTTCTGAAATAAAAAAAAGAGCCTTATTCCAAGACTCTTTCTTTACACATTAACTATCACGCTTCGATTGAACCGGTATATAAATCTGCGACCCGATATGTAGCTTCTAATTCATCAATATCTATACGAGCCTTCCAGTTGTCTACTGTCACATCTTCATCCAGTTCAACCTTCCTTCTACAGGCGAGAAGAAACGGCTTGTTTGCTTAATTCTGGATACAATATGTCTTTTATAGACTGTAAACGGGCATTAATACTCTTTTATATATGCTTCTGCATCTCCCTCTCCAAAGTCTGCAACCAATATATTTAGACCCTTATTTTTCCGAATCCACTCGTCTCTGTACTTTTTAAAATCGTTAGATAATTCCCATCCGTCTTTTGAGCAGTCTCCCATAATAACAAAGGTGTATATGCCGTTTACTACACTTGGCAAAATAGGACTTATCATCTGTGTGTTCACATCATAATCCGGAAAGTCAAATTCATCTCGCATGATTTTTCCAAAATATTCAACCGCATTTTGTCTTGTGTTGGTAATTCTATCAAAATTGTAATCATTCACAATCGTCAATCTGTTTCTAATAGTTCCCATATTTATCTCCTTTCTGTCAGTCCATCATATGTAGTCAGTTCTTTTATTTGAGCATTAACGCGAAGAGGCATCCGACATTTACCACTCCCATGAGTACCGAAAACCACGATATTTGGGTTTGGAATGTCCGTAGGAAATGGGACTGTATATTTTTCATCGTGTTTCTTTGACTTTCTATTTATGAATCTCTCATGGATTTTCCTTGATATACCGTACATATTTATTCATCTCCTTATTATAAGCTTGACCATAACACGTTATAATTATAGCTTTTCAAAAGCATTGATGGAAGCTTTTTTATGAACTACCACTCCCATGCGGAGCATCATATGGAAGTGGTACTCTGCTGTTATTGATAGATAAGACAAGCCATGGAATCTTTTTCATTTTATACCCGTTCTTTCTGCCACAATCACTTCTTTGAAGTTAATTTAATTTGTAAATCGCATAGTGCTTCTAACGGAGTATTTCCTTTTCCAATAATATACTCTTTCGCTTCGTATTCCCAAAAATCGCGACAGCTCATATCACCTGCATCTACGTCCAATTCTGTTACTAAATACGGTTCCATATTAAATGCCAGATATTCTGCTCCAGAATAACATCCACCATACCGGTCTTGAACAATGCACAAAGGTGCAACAAGCAATTCTTCTAAAATTTTGTTTTCTATTTCATGCATAATTATATCACCACCTTTATTCAAATAACTGAAAGCATTGATATGGCATATATAATCCTATTCCCAAAAAACATCGTATCCTGGATTTGTAGAATTTGAGAAGCCAATTCATATAAATACCGTCAACTTTCGCATACTCTCTATTTTCTATATATGTATAAATTTCATCTATTTTATCTAATTCTTCGTCAACAGCAACTAAAACCTGTTTCCTTAATTTTCTTCCAGTTATCATTGCTTTCTTTTTTGAGCCATAAACAAGATCCGGATTACGGAATTCTAGTAAATGAATTATTAATTTCCGTTTTTCTGTATTGTACAAAACCTCTCTCGAAAATGGATAACATTCCTTGTATACTTTTGTTTGAAAAACTCCCATTTCTATTCTCCATTATCCTTTTAATTTCCTATTCTGAAGCATGCAAATAGCAAATTTCATCCCCCATTTTTTAATCCTCTTCTATTGTTTCTTCATCCGGATCATATTGAGTTATGGAATGATCACGTTTTCTTTTTTCTTCAAAATCTTTTCGGTCCGCATACACGATAAGAAAAAGCTCAACGATGGAAATCATAATAAAAATTAATGAGCGTGAAAAAGTTTCAACTCCAATAGCCCCCATGTATACAAGTCCCATAAATAAAATTACAATACTTATTATCAACATTTTTCCTTTCTCCTTCTTTTCATTTAAAGACTCTTTATTTCTATATGTAATTGGACATTCTGAACAAGGTTTATTATCAGCTTCTTGATTAGTCATTTCTTTCCCAAGAATTTCACAAAAATGAGTAACATTTTTATCCACCGCCATATCTATGTTTACACAAAATGAGCACGCTACGCATACAGCAATTGGTTTCTCTACCGTAATTTCAACTCCATACGCCTCAAAATTTTGAACCACTCTTTCACTCTCCTTTTTTCTTTGTTACCATCTCATTACTTTTTCAAAAAGAATTATGTATTGCGCATATGAACGTCTATAAAAATACAAATGATAGCAATATTTACATTTTCTTTTTACAGTATAGCAATTTATGCAATTTATGCAAATCCAAGCTGTCCGGTCTGTTCCTCCCGGATTTTCATATTGCCGGTACGCTTCGCCACACATAATTCCGGAAGATTTGCTTTTACAAGAGCAGCCGGAATCGGAGGACATACAGCATTTCCACACCTGCGTACCTGCTCTTTCGGTTCAAGCATCCTCAATCCGATATCCACGATCTTATAGTCGGTACCATTAATTGTAACTAAACCAAATCGATCTCTTGATGTAACCGTATCCAAAGGTTCCTTAACATCCTGTCCAGTTCCCTGACCATAATACTTGATCAGAAATGCTCTAACCTCTCCGAAATGACCATCGCCTGCTGTGATTGTTGGAATTGGCTCCTTCACGTCCCTTCCATCGCAATGATTATTCATTTGGATCAGATTAACTGCACACAGACTGTTATGATCCCAGGATGTTACTGTCGGTAACGGATTTTCGACAGTATCACCAGCTCCAGTGTATCCTCCGTCATAATATTTATGTAGAAACGACGTGACCAATCCGTATCGGTTCGAACCATCCACGGTCATTATCGGATCTTCAATCGATTGGCTTCTGACTTCATCCTTCGATGTTTCGGAATAATACTGAATCAGCGTTGGGCTGATAAGGCACTGTTGATTTCCTGTTGTAATTGTATGTATAGGATTTTTACAATTTCCACCTGGATGATTTGTTGTATTGGTTCCCATATATGGAACAATCTTAGGTTCCACAATTCCATATCCGTGTTTTCCAGTAATAGTAGGTAAAGGCTCTTTGATGTCGTTTTGTCTACGCTCTCCACCATGATTGCATTGGATAATAAACGGCTCCGGATTGTCTAATACGAACTTTTTTAATCCTCTTGCGATTCGATCCATTGTTTTCTGCGCCAATGGACGTACAGCGCGTATTCCATACTTCTCTTTGATTTCCTTAGATGTATCGAATATACTCGGACACGGCATGGAAAAATCCAATTGCGTGTACGCTCCTACATAAGGTTTGGCAAGACCTGCTTTAACCGCTTCACTGTCTGCCGGTCCATGTGTTGGTTCCGGCCAGACAATCGGCTTGCCATCACACCGTGCAATCATAAAGAATCTCTTTCTCATAGTAGGTGCGCCATAATCAGCTGCTACAAGTTCCTTTGTATCTATCTCATATCCAAGTGCTTCTAGCTGCTTTCTCCATTTTTTGTATGTCTGGCCGCTCCTTTTAGGATCTGGTTGGAATATCTGGCGATCTACAGGAACAACTTCTCCTGGATCTGCAACCCTCGTACGCGGCTCGTTCTTCTCTCTGTCATGCCTTCCTACCATGCTGACAATAACGCGTCCTGTATCTTTATCCCTGATAGGAATACATGGTCCCCATGTCTGAAATTCTTCCACATTTTCAAGCATGATAACTCTTGGTCTGACAAGTGCCGCCCATTTAAGCACAACCCACGCAAGACCGCGAATATTCTTTTCTACCGGTTTTCCCCCCTTGGCCTTGGAAAAATGCTTACAGTCCGGAGAAAACCATGCAAGACCGACAGGGTGCCCCTTGCAGGCTTTTACTGGATCAACCTCCCATACGTTTTCACAATAGTGTTTTGTATTGGGATGATTTACTTTATGCATCTTAATGGCCTCCGGATCATGGTTAATAGCTATGTCTACGCTGTATCCGGTAGCAAGTTCAATTCCTGTGGAAGCTCCTCCTCCGCCCGCAAAATTATCTACAACTAATTCTCCGTTGATCATATTGTTACGCCCCTTCTGCATTAGTGAATTCTTTCTTTGCGCTACTTTTTTAAAAATTATGTTTGTACTTACCCCTCCTCCCCCAAAATATACATTTCCGTTATACATTTCATATGTGCAAATATAATAAAACAGATATAATAATGATGGCCACTGAAACCGCCACTTTAGCAAGGGATTCAACATAATTCCTTTTGATTTTTTCGTCGCAAGAATTCTTCCAACACTCAATGATAAAATTTAATATTGTCATAGCTCATTTCTCCTATTTATTTCTTAACAGTTACATTAAAAATACTTTTCAAAATACAAATTATTAACCAAATACCGGTTGCAATGGATCACTTAAATGTTAATCCAAAACACATCGTAATCAGCTTAATAACTCCACATATTACAATCCAACTTAGTCCATAACAAACTGCCAACACAAGAATTACAGCTGCTACACATGCTCCACATTCCACTAACTTATCCTTTAAAGTACACATTCCGATCCTCCTTATATCTGCAAACCTCTGCTATTTATTTCTGACCTAATAGCGGTGTTCTTTTCGTATCATTCTTCCTTTTCAATCGAAATTACTTCATCAGATGCAATCATCTTACTGACAGAGCAAAAAAACTCATAGATAATAAAACAAATTAATGCAACAGCAGCTATCTCCATGAGAGGGAGAATTACTAATAATGTTATCTCCTCCATGAATACTTCTTGATAATCCTTTAATTTTTCCCATTCGAAATAAAGTGAGAGCCATTTTTCAAATGGCATATTAATAAACGCAAGCACTACATATGCTATGATAAAAATTAACACCTTGAATGTTATACACTCATTCCATAACACCTTTAATACATTTTTCTTTTTTGATATTTTTTTCTTTGACATGTACTATTTCTCCTATAATCTTATTTTCTATTATTTTCCCTATGGACGAATATGAAACCCGAACGAAAATCGTTCATTGATCTCTTTTCGGATCATATCCATTACTTTCGGGTCATTTGTGTAGAATATTGGAATCCCGGTACCATCCGGTTTGCATTCAATTCCTTTTTTTCGGATCTTTTCTATAATCTTTTCCTTTTCACTTGCCGGAGGGATATATGATGGCACCTCCGGTGTTTCTGATGCTTTCTTTGACATATTATATCTCCTTGCTTTATATCTTATATTCTTTTCTGTCACCATCTTTTGTGGTGCCAGACAATACAACACGTCCATTGATGATTTCCGCCCTTTGGTCACTGGCTAGTGCAAGTGCGGAAAGAAAATCAGGATCCCATATGATATTTCGTACCATATGGCGGTTTATTCCAAAAATTGTCCCATTATCAGGAAATACCTGCAGACAGGTAGTTAACATTTTTTGGAGGTCTTCATCACCAACAAGAATGTAGTCTTTATTATTTTTAAAACCATAAGAACACATGTTGCACACATAAGCAAAATACTCATCTGCATTTTTAAATCCTTTTTTCTTGATTTCATCTTCTGTAAGGGGGATGCAACAATAATTCCTGTATGCTGTTATCTTGCTGGCAAAATAACAAACAGCAAACACAATGAAACAAATAATCAGTTCAAATAAGGGAAGAACAAAAAATGCATCGTAAAAATGATATTCCCCATCTGACCATTGTGGACAGTTGAAACTAAGCCATTTATTAATTGGAATGTTAATAAATGCAATTACTGCATACAAAAAGACAATAAGTAGTACCGTAATAAATGGTAGGTATTCATCCATGAGCGTTTTTAGTAATTTTTTCTTCTTTGATAGTCCTTTTGTTTTTGACATGTTATTTCTCCTCTGATTCTGTATTTTTGTTTGATTTGTTCAAATATGTATACCATCGCTTCACCAGTCATACTGGATGATTCATCGGTTCCGAAGAACCGCTTCCTCATGCTCGGTTATTCAATAGCCGAGTTCGGTTGACATATATGGCAACATCCTTTTATTTCAACCCTGCACCCCTTGCGGGATGCAACTAATGTTCATATCTGAATTCCTTCCTACCATTTCTTATTTTCAACCCATGCACCCCTTGCGGGGGTGCAACTTGTAACACCTCCGAATGCATCTGTTTCTATTGAATTTCAACCCATACATCCCATAAGGGATGCAACTATATCTATGCAGGCAGCGACGATTCAGTATAATATTTCACCCCTGCACCCTTGCGTGGTGCAACTATAACAGTGGCTTAAAGCTATTCACTAACCTCTATCCCCGTGGGATTATTTTTAACTGTTTACTTCCTTCGTTATGAATATTGCGCCATTTAAACAAACGTCAAAAAAATTTTAAAAGAATATTGTATTTATTTTTATACATAGTATCAAACTTTTATTTTAATATAATATTATTATCTCAATTCTTCTATTTTTTCGAACGGGATACAACATTTAATTTCTCTGGATGAAGTGTCCTTTAGTTTTAATACAACACTCATGATTGTATTTGGATTAAAATAAATTTTTTTACCATATTTTATAAGGTCTACGTTACGATCTACAAGCGTTTTTAATATAGTAATATATACACTTGCCTCTTCTGCTCCCATTCCTATATAAGGAATTTTTTTATCGACAGCCACTCCTCTGTTTTTTAATTTATCTTTTAAATTACCAAGAAATTTTATCTGCGCATCGCTTGCTGTTTTTTTTGAACTAAAAACAGCAATATTAACTGTAATCGTCCCATTTTCGAGCATTTCTTCTTCCAAAGGCTTTTGGTTCTTTAATTTCTCTTCGTCTTTTTTCTTTTTTTCTGCCAAAGCAAAGATTTTCGACTGGAATTCTCCAAACTCACTACGCCCCTGCTCTTTTGCACTCAGTTCCTTTTCGAGTATTTCCTTAAACATTTTCTTTTTTTTATCAATTGTTTTTTCCTGCATTCTTGGTGTAATAAGCATCATTTTCCCCTCTGCCTTCATCTTCGAAATACGAGAGGCAAGATCAATCAGTCTGGATGCTTGAAGTTTGTTAATATTTCCTTTGTGAAATCCGTCATACTCATTCATAAGACGTCCAATTTGATTTTCAGTTGCTTTTATTTTCCCCCATTCATCCTGTAATGCCACGTTCCAGGAATATTTCATATAATCTGGAGATATCATACAAAAATCATGAACAAATGAAATTGCATCCTGCATTTTCATTTCACCGATATAATATTTCCCGACACTAGCAGTAAGATCAAACGTAACTGTTGTATTTCCCATAACATCTGGATCAGCAAGGTAAATATGGTCATTCCATGTAGGTTTGATACAATAACGATGTTCCGTATCCGGCATAAGTGAGTAATCCATTCCAAGGAAATCATAATCATTTTGGAATTCATCCATTTTCTTTGAATTATATTTATCTACTGCATGCGCAAGGTCGTTTAAATCTGCATGTGGTTTCTTCCGCGCAGAAGATATAATTTCTTCCTGCTCCTGCACAAAGCGATTAACCTGCTCCAACCGATATTCATATGCCTTTGTAAGTTCTGCAAATCGTCCTGCAATTTCATCGCTAATCTCAAGCGGATCAGTCTCACCTTCAAGCATTCGAGACTGTTTCTTTCCAAGAAGTTTTGCATCTATACCAAAAAGAGTAAGAGCTGTACACAGATTTGTTCCGCTGCCATCATCTGGAAGAATATCAATGCATAAACAGTTTTCCTTACCTTCATAGAGCCGGGTTCCTCTTCCGATGATCTGCTGATACAAAGACGCGTTGCACGTCGGCCGGAAGTTGATAATGGTATCCGTAATAGGAAGATCTGTACCTTCTGTTAAAACCATGCAGTTAATAATGGCGCGGACACTCCCGTTCATAAAACCATCAAGCATATTTTTTCTATCTTCTTCCTGCGTTTTCCCTGATAAAACAGCAACACTGCCACGTTCTTTTTCCGGGAGCAGTTTGTCAACTACTGCCTTCAGGAAATTACAGGTTCTGACAGTAGTACAATAAATAAGAATATGCCGATTCTCCTGAAGACAGTCTGTAAGAACTTTTGCAACACTTATTACAGCTTCTTCCGTAATACAACCGTCCAAATCGGATACATTAAAATCCCCCATAGATTTTTTTACGCCTTTCAGGGAATATTTTGCACGGACCTCCCGGCAGTGCACCGGACTTAAATATTTATTTTTAATCCCCCAACGAAGGTCCTTTGCATAAATAATCTCGTTAAAAACGTCATCTAACCGGACGTTGTCGCTACGCTTCGGAGTTGCCGTGACACCGATCACACGCTTAGCGCCGGAAAAGTAATTTAAGATCTTCTTATAGGATGGCGCGGCAGCGTGGTGCGCCTCATCAATGATGATCGTGTGGAAATCGTCCGGCTTATACTGCTTAAGACGGGAGTCATGGCTGAGTGTCTGAACACTCGCAGATACTACCTCTTCCCCATTGGAATGGTTTTCTGCCTTTTCTACGCCAAAACTACAGTCGAAATACCGTCTCGGCTGGTTGACCAGTTCATCCCTGTGTGAAAGAATAAGCACTCTTCCGTATCTCTTAAAATGGGAGAAGATCCATGTCTTCCCAAGCCCTGTTGCAAGAGCAATCAGGAATCTTCCTTCTTTTAAGCTGTCTACCTTATCAATGCATTCCTGCTGGTATGGTCTTGATTTTTTCTCTGCTATCTTCTTATTCTGATTCATTTTTTAATCTCCCTGTATTTTGTCATGTTTATGTGGTTTTTGCGCCGCTTCGTGCGGTCTTGTAAAAGAAGCATCCGGGAATCGCACCCGGAAGCAGCATGTGCTGCTGTCCTCCTGCTCCTTTCCGGGTTTTCCCGGAAGCGTAAACATTTTCGAAAGGATTTCTGCCAGCCGGTAACCCTGGCAGCCCGGTTTATGACCTTTACAATACACATATTGCGCCATCTGGAAAATTGTCAAAGGAATTTAGAAAGTTTTTTAAAAATATTTTTACAACCGTATACTGAAAAACCTCATATTTTAATTTTTGAAATAAACTGTATACATCGTCTGCTTGCAGGCAGAAAAAGAAGGAACGGTTTCCCATTCCCCCTTAAGTGATTTGTTGCTATCTTCTCTTATCCACAACTTCCTTCGGGACATCCCAGATTTTTTTGCTGATTTCCTTCTCGATTTCATCGTAAACTTCCTTCGACTCCATTGCCGGAACCAGGAATATGAATTCGTGGCAATCTCCATCTAGCGGCTTTTTTGCCATAAGAAGCAGTGTATCCTTAAACAGATCCGTGCAATACAGTTTAAGTGCATTGCATTTACCAACCGCATACAGTTCGTCCATGGAAAGACCAAGCATATCTGCGTAATCGCCATCAAATTCCGCAGACAACGCAACGTAATATCTGCCGCCATACTCAAGAAGATATTCCAGGCATCCGTTGCCTTCTTCCCACAGTTCGCGGTATGCCCTTTGCAATTCTTCCGGAAGCTGTTCCTCGCTGACATCGTATTCCCCGTTGTGATGCAGGTCACCGCAGCAATTACTCCAGAAAGTAATTACTTTATACATTTCATCCTTATCTTTAAATTCTTTGTACTCTTTCATAGTTTCAATTCTCCTTTCAAATATGTTTTGTTTACACCCTTAATATGCAATAAAAAAAAGAAGAGCCAGAAGACTCTTCTTAATTCCATCTGTAAATGTCAGAACCTAAAACGCAGATTGCTATGCACTTCAAAACCAGTACCACGCAAATCTTTCTGCAGTTTTCTCTTTATCTCTCTGCCTATTCTTTTCATTTCCGGGGTATCATAAGCTACTTTTCCTCTCAATAGCCGATGCTTTGGTTCTCCAATCTTCAATAATGATGAAGTACGCTGCGAACACCAAAGATCTACTTTCTCATCATTTACAACAAGAAAATCAATGATTATGTATGGATATTCTGGATGCTCTGAAATATTAGTGAACAGCTGGTTATATGATGTAATTTGTTGCATGATTCTTACACCTCCTAGCAATATCCAGTTTCCTCTGCCCAGGATACTTTTCCATTACTATTTTCTACATACAGAGCCTTCCCATCTGGTTTCTGGCAGATTTTTGTATAGCCATCCATTACAGCACGCTCTCCGGACTGATATGATGCTTCGACAGTGATAGCACTTACAAGTTGCGGATATTTTTCCAGAATCTCCGGAAGATCTTCCATATTTGCGTACGCAATCCAGCGCCAATCATTTCCACTGCCTTCTGGTAGTAGAACAGCTGTTTTATCTGAATTATCCAGCAAACCATGATTATCGTAATTCTGACTCTTTGCAACAATGATACGATTCTCTTTTTTACTCAAAAGCGTATCCCATCCAGGAAATACATCTGATATCAAAGCTGCACGGATGCTGATCTGCTTCTTTTCGGCACGTTCCTTATCAATCTCATCCCATCTTTTCTGACATCTCTCGGCAAAATCTGCTTCGAAATCAATATCGATACGTTTTGCTTCCTTTGTTACAAGAGGTACAAGGTAAGTTTTTGCAACATACTCTTGCAATTCATTATAAAAATTAGTTCTGTAATCCAAATCCTTGCTGAAAATGTCGATGTTGTGTGCAATCAGGTGCATTTCTGCATAAGCATTCTTAACATAATAATGCCATTGATTACTCTTCGTAAACTGGAAATTTCCAGACAGGACATCCACCCAGAACAGCTTGCATTTTTCTGCGAAATCCTCAATATTCTTTGCGTATTCGCTCCTGTAATACTTGAGTGTGCGCAGGGACGAATCGGCACAGGTAACATAGATTTCTCCAATAGACCGCTTAAATGCAACACTTCTTACTTTGTAATAGCTCATAATTTCCTCTCTTTCTCAGCACAATGCTGTTGAACAAAGAGGTTCCCCCTTTACACGGGAACCTCAATTTTTAGTTCCCAGTGCATCGGGTTATGTATGACTGATCAACGTTCAAGATGAATTTTAATGCCATGGAAATTATAGATACCATCTTCTGATTCCTTATCCATATCATCCAGAATAGATGATATAAATTCATTCAGCCCCGAATTCTCGTAGTCATAATCAATGACTTCCGCTGCCTTTTGGGCAATAAAGCCCATTGCAGAACTCTGGGAACCGCTGATTTCTAACGGGTATACTTCATCCGTGTCCAGCATGTCATACATTTTAATGATTTCTGATTTTACCAGGCCATAAACATCTGGTTTCTCAATTAAGGATATACCAAATTTATTGTCTATAATGACGATTTCGTTATCTACAACTTTAACCTTCGATAAATCGAGATTAAAGGCCGGCGCAATGACAAACTCTTGGTAATCCTGAAAATATTCGTAGATGTTACCATCACGATTAACATACCACGCGCCGCCGCTACCGTAGACGGTACCAAGCCACGCATAGTTGTCGGGAGACCCGAACGAACAGGCGTTTTCTTGTCTTCTGCATACTTAATAGCATTGTACAATTTCTGCATTTTATCGTCATAAGTACTGATATCTTCGCCATCAATATCTGTTGCAAAGCTCGTGTTGATTTCTCCACCAAATTTCGCCATTTTAAAGCCAGGCCATGGTCCATATGTTACGCCACGCGACTGAATTACAACAGCATGACGGTCATTATCCACTTCACAGACCATCCAATTGTATCCGGCAAACTTATAAGTCTTACCAAGTTTAAGAGTTGCATAAGTTTTTTCTTCGTTTGATTTTTTCATAGTATTTTTTCTCCTTTCGATGATCAAATTGTTTACATTCTTTAATATGAAACAAAAAAAGGCATGCATCGCTGCAAGCCCTTCTTCGTTGTTGTTAAATAAGTTCTTTTGCCTTGAGATCTTCGATCATGTCATGGATTGCTGCATTGATCGCTTTGCGCTCTTCTCCACGCGGCATCGCATAAACAGGATTAAGGTTTTTATCCATGCCTACACAGCTTTCTGAGTGTCCAGATAAGTAATCACTCTTGGCTCCCCTGGCTCTCAGCATATCGGTAAGGTAGCATGCACCGGCACGGGCAAACATCTCAACGGTGGACGACCAGTATCCAAACTTATCTTTGGAAGTGCAATCATCCATCTTTTTTGACTCCTTGTAATATTCCGATGTCATCTGCATATTTCCATAGGAAGCAGTAACCGCTTCTTTGTATGCATACCAGGACCAGAACACATTCTTTCTGGATTCTTTATTGATCACACGTCCGGTAACCTTTTTTTTGTATGAAGAAAGTGCTTCGATTGCAGCTGTCGCTGTTCCATCAATAGAAATGAGAGTTTCCGATCTGTCTTCGAAAATATCTCTTACCAGTTCTGCTCTCTTTTCTATCTGTTCCTCAGAAAGATCATTTGCTGGGAAAACAGAATCAATATATCTCCGAAGACGGTTTTCTGTACCCTTGACCCTCTTCGTTCTTTCTGATTCAATCTCCTCTTTTGTAGCTTTGCGGTACTTCATTGCACTAATCACATTCAGTACACTCTCTGGAATTTTATCTTTCTCAAATGATTCTGTCATCATCTTAGTTAATCCCAGTTTTTTCGCTACAATGTCATCAAGCGCATGAAACATTTCATGACCGAGTGACCCGGCCCCTTTCATCTTCGTAATATTAATTACCTCACGAAGCGGCTCGTAATGTGCAACTGCGGAACCCTGTCCTCTTGCACCGAAAGCGATCGCAAGACGGCCTCCAAAAGACACAGAAGATAACGGAATGCCAAGAATATCTGCAAAGTCACAGAATGCTTCATATGCCATGTTCAGGCTTGACTGAGCATCATTTTCCGTCATCCAGTTTCCGAACTCTCCGCCACGGATATTGAAATCTTTAAGGAAATCTTCTCCTACGATATCCCGTCCATTCCGGACATCAGAAAGGCCAATACGCTCAATTCGTTTAAGCTGCTTTGGAGTTGCGGAAGCCTTACGCGGTTTCTTTGCTCTAAGCTGCTTTGCGTATTCCTGACACTTACAAAGAGCCTCCTCATAACTTGGAATATTCTTTTCAATCACGGAATACCCTTTGGAAACGATGTAAGTGTCTTTGATACATCCAACTCGGCTGCGGCTGTAAAAACCATCCGGGGAATATTTTTCAATCTTCCATCCGGCAGGTATCTTATCTTCTTTCTTCACAGCAAACTGTTCTTCTTCTGCACAGTATGCGTAGCCAGAGAAAGTCTGATGACCACAGCGGATCGCACGCAAAAGCTTCGTCTGGAACAATCCGGTATACTCCGGTTTGGTAGAGATTCTGTAACGCGTACTGCGCTCCGGATCAACAATCTGATTGTAAACAACCTGCTGTTTCTCCATAAACTCTTCTTCAGAAGAAACACCCGACATGGTATCCCTGATCATGGTCACGAATTTGACGTAACACTCCATCCGGTATTTCACCTTCTCTGGATCGTCCTGCTCGAAATACGAAACATATGGCTTTGCTGGAATTGCATTGCGCACCTCTTTGATCGCGTAAGCGACTACCTTCGGAACGCCAGCTTCGACCATCTGCTCATAATCCGGTTTCTTCCAGATATTGTCTTTCTTTACGAATTTTGCTTTCTCAGCATCATTCATATCCAAAAGATCCTCAAGATTGATGCCTCCAGCTGACCAGAGTTCCTTTCTCGCGCCTCCGATATGTTCTCCAAAATCTCTGGAAACCTTAAGTGCCGATGTTCCGGATACCTCCGGTGTATTGAATAAACTCATCTGTCCTTCCATAATAAATTATCTCCTTTCGATTTTCAAAATTTGTTTACATCAGGAATATGAGATGAAAAAAGCGCCGCAAACTTTTCTTGTTGCATATTAAAGATATACAGGACTACGAAGAAAATAGAGGTGACAAAAAAATTGAAAGAATTTGAACTTACGGAGGAAAATTTCGCTGGCTGTGTGGATGCCGCAACAGGAAAGCCAATTCCCAAAAAAGGCGATGTGGTACTTCCAGAGAAAGTGATTTATAAAGGAGAAGAATGTAAATTAACAGGGATTAAAAATGGAGCATTTTCCTGGTGCAAAGAATTAACATCTGTTGTTATTCCAGATGGCGTTGTATCCATTGGAGAAAGTACATTCTACGGCTGCGATGCATTAAAAAGTGTGAAAATTCCAGAAAGCGTGACAAGGATCGGTGCAGGCGCATTAGGTGAATGTGTCTCTTTAACAGAAATCGATATTCCGGATAGCGTGACAAGCATTGAAGAAGGTGCATTTTCCGGATGCACCGGGTTAACTCATATTAAAATGCCGGATAGGTTGATCAGTATTGAGGAAGCAGTGTGTCAGGATTGCAGTAGTTTGTCTTATGTTGATATTCCAGATAGCGTGACAAAGATCGGATATGGTGCATTTGCTGGATGCACATCTTTAACAGATGTTGATATTCCAGATAATGTGACAAGCATCGGAGATGGTGCATTTTACAGATGTAAAAAAATAAGTTCTGTTGTGATACCAGATGGACTGACTGATATTAAGGCGGACACATTTCAGGATTGCAGGAAGCTGCATTCCGTTAAGATTCCAGACAGTGTGACGCGTATTGAGAGAGCCGCATTCGCAGGATGTATCTCTCTGGAAAAAATTAAAGTTCCAGATCAGGCGACAGAGATTCAAGCCTATGCATTTAAGGATTGCGTCAATTTAACATCCATTGCTATTCCGGATGGTGTTAAAGATCTTGGTTTGGGTGCATTAGAAAATTGTTCCGGTTTAAAGGAACTTCATTTGCCGGATGACCTGACATTTTGCGATGCCCTTAATGGCTGTTCCGATGACCTTGTGATCAATTACAGGGGATCAGATATTACATACAAAGCTTTTACTCTAACGCAGGAACAGTCAGACGGACTTGAGGACCAGAAGTGTCTGGCTATCGCAAAAGAAGCTGCCGATATCCTTGGAAAAGATGCATATTCCCCGGTTCTGGTATCCAAGCTCTGTAATGCGGAACATAGTGGGAAGCTGGAACAAACAGCAGCGCAGATCAAAAAGGATTTCCAGGCCATCGGGTTTTACAACATCAAAAACAGCGTGGATGCAAAAGCGAAAGAACAGCTGACGGCGTTGTTCCGTTTAGACAAAAGAAGCCGCGGTGTGGTGCCAAAGATCATCGATGCCCTTACCATCGCTTCCACAGAGTTAGACATTGCGCCGGAGGATATTGTAAAATCCTTCGAGGAGAAGAAGTTCCGTGATGCAGTCATGGCGATGCGTTCCTGTAACAAAGGGAACCGGTTCTGTGATGTGGAAGCGACGCTGTTTGCAATGAACTTCGATGTAAACACCGTAAAGAATGTCATCCTTGAAAATCCACATAAAGATTATGCTTCCGTCCTGTTATGTGAAAGCTGCCAAAAGAACGACGAACATTTAAAAGATCTTGCCAAATGGGTAGCTTTTCATCCAGATGTCAGCCAGAATCTGGTAAAGGATATCGTTAAATACAAGAACAGTATCACCATTGATGCATCAGACAATGTAGATGCTGTAAGAGCACAGATTTCAAGAGGGAGGGCACTGCTTGAAATTCAGGAAATCGAAAAGTCATATCCGGATTTTAAGTTTGCCGACTGTAAATGCACCCTTCCAACAACGGAGGTGGAACTTGGCGATTACAGAGCCTACATCATGGACGCCAAAGACCCGCGGCAGGTCATGATCGGTTATGACACTAATTGCTGCCAGCATCTTAGGGGCGCAGGAGAAACAGCCATGATATATGGACTGGCAAACCCGGATGCCGGATTCTTTGTGATCGAAGACAAAACATCTGGGAAGATTCTTGCGCAGGCGGAAGCATGGCAGACTGCAGATGGCGGGAAGCTCGTCTTTGACAACATCGAGTTTGCGGATGACCGACAGATTGACCAGTTTGCCCCGGTGCTTGCAAAGTGGTGCGAAGAGGCCCCGTACCCGGATGTACTTATGGGAAATGGTTACAACGAGATGGTAAATGACAACATCCGTCAATTTGCAGGAATGACGCCACCTCTTACCGGAGATTTACTGGTTATATTGGATAACGACAATATTGTAGGTTTTCTCAACAGCGAATATGAAGAAAAATATCCAAATCTGTGTGATCTGTATGAAGCGATCGCAGCTGGAGAAGTTAATACCAAAGATTTGTTGGAGGAAATTGCCCCCTATACCGATGCGGACGAGTCCTGTTCCGTCCTGAAATACAGCAACTCCGTGGAGTTGTACTTTCAAGAAGCCTACGACAATTATGTGAAGGAACACGGCGAACTCCCGGAGATCGGCAGTTTCTTCTCCGAACCATCCGAAGAAGACCTTCTCGCTTTCTCCCGCGAAAATCTTTCCACGAAGGATGCCTATGTAATGGTAAGCGGCAGCCGTCTGAAAGACCTCGAAGATGAGCATGAGGCGACCGCCCCGGAAGTAACGGGAAGATGCGAGGATATGGCAGATACCCGTGAGGACTACGACGACATCGACGAATACCTCTGATGCAGCCAAGGCATTCAATGTATACAAAAAGCAGTTTCTTTCCCAGAATTTCTGGAAACGAGAAACTGCTTGCTATTTTTGTGTTAACTAGCTTTGATCAATCAAAGTACATCCTTACACAATTCTTCCTCTTTTTTCAACCACCGGGGCATACGCCTTGGATGAATACTGTCCATACGACATGCCCCGCGCACGCGCCTCATGATTAACCTTATTAAGTTCTGTATTCGTCTTTTTCTTTCTTCTTGCCGAAATGCTAGTTGTTTCTGTTCTCATATGTTGTACCAGTCCTTTGTATATTTTAAAGGGAAAATTTTAAAGATGCTCCCTTTATTTAACTTTAATATGAAATACCTGTTTGATATAGAAATGCCAGCAGGCAGAAAGTAATTGCTCGGCTTTTATCAGTTAGAACTGGCCATACTTCCATTTCCATGATTCTCCTTTTTTCTTCCTCCGAAACTTACCAGAGAAACTTATTTTTCAAACTCAATTTTATCTCCGATGTATTTATTAACCAGTTCTTTTGCGTTCAATAAATATATCTTATTGACGCAGTCTGTATTAATTTCGATTCCTGTAACAATATTGTCGTGGTTGTAATGTATTCCGCCCAAAGTGCAGCCTGGTATACGGATTGCAAGGCATTTATTCCTTTTACAGAATTCATCCGCCAAAATATAGTGCCGGTTGACACTTGCGTCTGACACAGTCTTCGCAAGAGCATCCAATTCGTCGGTAAGCTCGCAAACGTATGCACCTACATCTGCAAACGGAGTTCCTTTGTTTTTGTTAATTAATCTCATTACATTCCCTCTTTCTCATGCATACCTTACAATTTGATAGTTCCAAAAGGTACATTATAAAACTGCTTTAAGACCGCTGCCTTTCGTTTCTCATCCGTTTCAAAACTTGGAACCGGTGGAAATTGAATTTCACCATTCTTCTTATATTTCCCATCTCCATCACACTCGCAAAGAATATGTATTAAATATCTACTCTCAACGATGATATCGGCGAACAAACGACCTTCCCGAAATTGAATTCCTGCTACATAGCCAATCCCCTTCAAAGGATAGCCAAGACCTTTAATTTGACACGATTTAATCATTTCATCTGGAATTTCCATATACTCCGGCTGATTCATATCGGTGCTAGTGACAAATTCCTTATCCGTGGTATACGTAAATTCCAAACCCTTATACGACCATTTAAACCATGATACACTCAATAATTTCAGGCTTTTCCCCTTATACCCAAATGTTTCTCCAAACTTACACGGTAATGGAATTCTCATATACAATACCTCCAAATGATCCTTTAGCAAAAAATATCCAGATAATCCAATCATTCACAAATTTTTTGTTTTGAGTTATAAAATTGTGGCGAAAAACCACAGGTTTTCCTGTGGGAATTAGTGAGTTTTCCTTAAAATGCTATATTCGCAGATACGTAAAATACGCTCTGATTCTTGAACGGTTCGGGTAACCCCTGCCCCACATATCCCAGTAATTTTTTCCCGCTTTCCTTGCACATGCAATGCTTGAAACATGAGATTTTCTGTCCATCTTACGCTTCTTGGAATACGAAAACAGGACTTTCTCTCCGTTTCCACACCGGTAAAGATTTTCCCGCTGTTTCTTTGTTTTCCTCCCTTTCCCTCTCACCCTCTTTTTACACATACGAATTTTCCTTTCGAACGAATGCTTATTTATGTTTTTCTAATACAAATATTGCGCCATTTGGGGAATCGTCAAAGGAATTCGGGAGAAATTTATAAAAAAAAGAGAGGGAAAAAATTTCCCCCTCTCTCATGCGAAATTTGGATAGCCTAGAAGAACATAAGACACAGTGGAAGCACAAAGATTGCATATAGGACCACCGTCGCAGCCATGATCGATATACATTTTGCCTTGAAAATTTTAACGTCATGAAGGAATGCGCCTGATGATGGGTACAGCTTCTTAACCTGGCCCGTAAATATTGACGATTCCTCTCCAGGTGCGGCAATATCAGCGAATAAATTCCATTTAGTAATTCTTGAATATTCACTACTCTCAAATGACCACCCATATATACCAAACAAGCGTGGAAGACCGCATGAAAAATCGTGAGGATGTTTTGTTTCTCTCAGAAAACATTTCTTTTCTTCCATTGTATCACCTGGAACCATTCCGTATCCAACATCCTTACTGAAAGCTTTGTAATACTGTCCGATACATTCACACAGCTTCTCAAAATTTTCAACACGGCATTTCTTCCCATCGTTAGCGAAATCATACTGTAATTCGTTACATTGATTACTTGCATTGACATACTCTTCCGCAATCATATACATTTCCTTTAATTTCTTTGAAGCAAACCCGGCTTTGAAGACACCATGGTAAAATACCAGTACAGGTCCTGCAACCAACAGAACAATTCCTACAAGATACAAAAATCCAAGCCCAATAACAAGAAACTCATATCCAACTGCCTGAAAATATTCAGCTGCTCCAGCCCCGGTCTTTCCGACACTCGTCATCGCCTCCGTCGCATGCTGCAACAAATCAAGATACTTGTTTAACATCTTCTTTTTCCTCCTTAAATCACAAACAATTTACAATTATGCTGTAAAAACAAAAGCATGGACTGGCCACACATTTCTCATACCGCTTCTTCCTTTCTGCGGGTTTCCAGCTTTTCCACGGTTCAGAGAATATGCTGGCAGACAAGTCCGCGCTCTAAGATGTTGTATTCAAAATCCGTCGAGGTTCCAAATTCCGGGAAATACTGGGAACCGTGGATATAGGGAATTCCCTTCCATTTCCCGGACGTGTCACACTTGATGATGCCGTAAGAGTTGAGGTCCGGGCACCACACGGGCTGTCCTTGCATGTTTTTTAATTCTTCCAAAGTTAATGCTTCTTTGCTCATTCTTTTCCCCCTTTCTTCTTATACGAAAGGAATCCTCCGGACTCGAACCGGATGAACAGCCACTTTGTGTCCAGTGCTGGCAAAGCTCTGTGGACCCCTCCTGTACTGCCCCGTAACAGGAGGACAGTGCAGTCATAGATATACATTTAAAATTCGGAGGTCTGTGGAGAGACGAATCTCCACAGGAAAAGGCAGGACCATGAATCCTTTTATGCCTTTTCCATACACATATTGCGCCATTTGAAAAATCGTCAAAGGATTTCGGAAATTTTTTAAATTTTTTTCAAAGTTTTTGAGAAAATCTTGGGAAAAGAGAAAATATAGGAAAAATTGCCACGAAGGTTGCCATAAAAGAAGAGCCCGTCATCAGACGAACCCTTTTAATCTTATTTTTCTGCGTTGCACTCTGCCATTGTCGTAAGAACTGTAAGAAGCCCCGCTTCGCCAATGCTGTCGCTATGGGAAATGATACCTTCAAGCTCGTTTAAAAATGGATCTCCATCCCCATGATCTTTCTGTGGGCATCTCTTAACCATTTCCGGCATCTTGACCTCAATGATGTCGTGGTCTCCCATGCCATCCACGCTTTTGTCATCCCCACGTCCAAGAGCTACGTTTTTGCCATAGGTAATCGCTTCCTCGCGCTGCAAGGCGTTGAAGTAGTTTTGGGCTGAAATATTGTCATTATAAAAATATTCAATAAAAAATCCTGTCCCACCATGGTTGTGTCCAAGACCAAATGTATTTATAACATACATCGGTTCTCCACAAGTTTCCCAGATGACACCGTCACATACAATATAAACCTCGGCCCTTTTATTCGCGGAATTCATTTTCTCATTAAAATTGCTTTCCTTAATAATGGATCCTTCTGAATAATCCTCTCCACCTTTCCAGACTGGAGCCTGTTCCTGCAGCTTATATTTTAAAGTATCCAATGACTCAAAGTTTGTGCTGATTGCTGTGCCGTACGTAACACGGAGAGGCTTGTACAGTTTCCCATTATATGTCCTGATCTCTTCTGAAAACATCCTATAATCTCCGTTTCCTTCAAAATCACTATATGACTTTGCACCTTCATACACACTCTCATAGTCATGTATGACAAACGCAACCGGAAATTCTTCCTTGGTAACCTCGCAAGCCTCAATATCAACATCTTTGCTGACAGCACGCTCTCTTAATTTACGGCATCTTTTATTTGGCAGATATTTTTCCTCATACCACAGTTTAATTGTTGTTTTCATAGATTCTTTCTCCTTTCAACTTTGTAAAAATGTTCACATAAGGAATATGAAATGAAACTTTTTCTCCATTTCTCACACCCACACACAAAAAAAGCCATGCAAATATGCACAGCTTTTTCTTCTTTTTCAACTATCTGGCAATCAGGGTTTCCTGCGTCCAGCTTCCATAATTTCCTGCGGAAGCCATACTCATTGGGAACTCATCCTGACTGTACATGTACGCACAATTCAAATAACCAGGAGTTACATCTGGGTGAACACCACGAAAAGTTTGATTTGCTCGTTTTGCATCAGTAGCAAGCACCTCTGTCCAGCCACTCTGGAAAGGAAACTGGTTACTGCTTCCGTATGTGTAAAACCATTTACGATATCTAGCACGCATTAAAGCAGACGTTGTTTCAATGCGCGATACAGAACTCTCCTCATCCAACCCAAGTTTTTCCATTACCCTTTTCATAACTGTGAAAGGATTGTCTCCACAAACATCCGCATATCCATCCACTGGATTCATTTCATAGTCGAATACAAGGCATTTGAAGGAAGGTTTCTCCTTATGTGGAACAACGACGTACGGGCACAAAACAAAAGATTTCTCATTAATCGAGAACGCATCCATTACCTGTCCTCCAGACATCTCAAACATAAGTTTTTCATTGCAAAGAACTTCATAGTCATCCATCGTCATATCCATCGGATACAGAGTTAATACCTCGCCAGCATCAAACCGTTTCTGATCTTCTGGCAAATGAACCGTGCCGTATTTCTTGTCGGTATCCATGCTGTAAAAGAATTGCACAGTTTCAGAAGTATCTTCTTTCTTCAAACCAAGAAGCAGTAAATTTGTTTCAAAGAAAACGGTGTAAACAACGTCCTCATAATCGCGCTCATCTTTTTGGAACTGTATTGTTCCATCCGCTAATTTCTTTACTTTCATCTTATTTTCTCCTTTCGAATAGTCTTAAAAAGTTTACACCAGTAATATGAAACAAAAAAAAGAGTCCCCCTCTAAAAAAGGAACTCTTTCGCATACGCTTAACTGTAAAAATACCGAATGTAATGCTTTACATATCCATATTTTTGGTCATGAAACGCTCTCCCTTTACGGAATTCTTTCTCAAGACATCTCTGAGCGGCATCTTTCGTCTGGAAAATGAAATTACTTCCATTCTTCTCATCCGCAAGGCAGACATCCAGATGCCTTGGTACGCCAACACGGTGTCGAAAAATATAATAAGTCTTATTCATAGTTTTCTCCTCTTACAATGTATACCGGATGATTCCGTTTCCATTTGGCAAAACCTGAAATTCCCCGATTCCTCCATGCAACAGTTTTCTTGCCTGCGTTCGCGTATATCCACACTGATCACACCAGTCAGAACAAAAATCTTCCCAGTCGAGATACCATGCACAGATTCCAGGCATGATGCCATAGCGCTTTGCATGCCGCTGGATTGCCCTGATTACATCTTTGCTAACGCAAATATAGTCTGAGAGATATTCTCTGGATTCCTGCAGGGCATCTTTGAATTCTTTCTCTCTCATCGTTCCAATCTCTTTCTTTTCCATCTCATTTTCTCCTTTCGCACAGGTTTTTTGTTTACGCCAACAATATGAAATGAAAAAATCCAACCACAGAAGAAAACTTTTTTATTTCATATTAAAGTTGTAAAACAATTTTTTTACTATCGAAAGGAGATACAAAATATGAATATGAACTCAATCATTTACTGCGGCATTGGATTTAACTGCGATTGTAAGCCAAAAAAATTCAAAGAATTTCTCGAAAATAACCTTTTTCATTTTTGCATGAGTAATGAAGAGGTTGAACTTTTCAACCTGTTTTCAGAACGTCTCAATGTAAAAGATGAAAATGGGAAACCAAAAAAAAATGGATGAATCTGAACTAGAAGACATCATTGAAAAAACTTTCGATTCCTACAGCTGCCAAACTTCCGGATCACAGGGCGCAGGCGCTGTCATCAGCAATGTAATGACTCGTGTAACAGGCATCCGTTTTTCCTATTACGGAGCTGATCCAGATTGTGACACTTATCCAGCTGTCATTTTCCAAGAAGATTACCCATGGAACTACAACGAAGAGGAAAAAAGTTTAACGCAAGAAAAACTTAAATCCATTTGTAAAGAATGCATGGACTCGCTTGGAATTGAAGGAGAACCAGATTTTCTCAAACAGGAATACTACGGGTAGGAGGAAAAACGTATGTTAATCAATGGATACAAATTGTCAGTAGTCTGTGCAAACGATAGTGGCGACGGAATATATGGAGATATTTATACAGAAGTTGAGGAATGTCTCCGCGAACATCCAAATACAGAAATTCTGTATGGATTCCATCTGGAAAAAGATGGAGTTGAAACGCCGGATTGGTTCGATACCGCCGAAGAAGCTGTCGCATGGGCGTCATGCGATTGAACACAAGGAGGAAAACATATGTTGGTTGGAGATCTTATTTATTCGGATAGTTTCGATGCAAATTGCAATTACGCAATTTACAACTGCCGCGATGGGAAACAGTGGCGCGAAGCACCCGTGCTATTCAGCACTTTAAAAGACGGCTACGGAAAGCCGGTCGACGAAATCCTCGACATGCATGTCGGATACATTACGATATCAGACAACGTACTCATTATCGAGGCGAAGTAAGGAAAGAAAAAGAAAGTCTGGGATACAGGCTTTCTTTTTTTGTGTTAAATAAGTTTCTGTGCGAGGGAAAGAAGTTCATCCCGATTGTTTGTTACCGTTTCGTTAATGACCGCTTCAAGCATCTGCTGCAGGATAGCACCAATCTTCTTTCCCGGTTTTAGGCCAAGTTCTTTCATCAGATCTTTCCCATTAACTGCCAGATCTTTCAGGGAAAAGCACTCTTCCTCTGCCACAAGTTCATCACGGATTTTCAGGACATCTGGAATATCCGTAAACCAGTTTTTTGGCGGTTCTGACGGGAAAATGTGGTCATCGAAATCTGCTTTCTTTAAAACAGCCCAGTCATCGAGGAAATCCGCTCCATGAGCAGCGATGAATCTTTTTACGGATTTTCTTGACGACGAAATTGATTTGTCGTGCGTTTTCACAAGCGCGACGATACGGTCATATTCTTCCGTCTTTAACCCCTTAAAATCCGTTTTCAGAACTCCCTTTGCAATCTCCGCGGATACTGCCGGATGCCCGTAAAAATGACCATGTCCGTTCTCATCTTCCATGTAGCTGTCCGGCTTTCCAATATCGTGAAGCAGTGCTGCCATCTTAATCTCAAATTTTGTGGTCTGGCACAGATCTGTTACAGCGAGCAGATGTTCGTACACATCATGCTTATGGTATCTGTTGTTCTGATTGAAACGTACGCACGACTTTAATTCCGGAATAAGGCAGGTAATTACATCTGCATATTCCACAAAAACTCTGGAAACCGGTTTATCCATACTCAGGATTTTCCTAAATTCCATAAGGATACGTTCTTTTGAAACGTTCTGCAACATTCCAAGGTTCTCATGGATTGATTCCGCCGTTTTTCCGTCAAAATCCGCCCCATAGCGGATTGCAAATCGAAGTGCCCGGACAATCCGAATCCCGTCCTCCTGAAAGCGCTCGAAAGGGTTTCCAACGCATTTAATGATGCCGTTCTGTAGGTCGCTGATGCCGTTGAATGGATCAATGACCGTTTCGGACTGCAGATCGTATGCCATCGCATTGATCGTAAAGTCTCTTCTGGAAAGATCCTTATTTATCTCCTTCTCAAATACGATCTTACCCGGATGCCGGCCATCGGTATATTCTCTTTCTGACCGGAAGCTCGTAATTTCGTAGGAATTCCCTCTTACATCCGCAATGACTGTACCAAAGTCGATCCCCGGTGCATGGAACGGAATCTGCCCGTCCTGCAAAATCTGAATGACTCGCGCCGGAACAGCATTTGTACATAAATCGTAGTCGTGTGGTGCTGTTCCGGCTACAGCATCCCTCACACAGCCCCCAACGGGATACAGTTGATATCCTGATGCGGTAAACACCTGATATAGCCGGTCAATATCTTCCCGCGTGCAGACATCCGGTATTAATTCTTCTTTTTTCATATTTTCTCTTTCTCCTTTCGCAAAAAAAATCTCTACATTTTTAATATGAAATACAAAAAAAAAGACACAGCCGAAGCCGTGCCTTTATCCTGTTTATTTTCTTAATGAAATCATCGTTTCCTATGCTTTCTTCTTAGAATAATACTTAACAATCTTTTTAAAATCTTTGCTACTTGCATAAGCAACTCTAGGTTTACTTCCATCAATGTTAAATTCCGTTACGCTTAAAATCGCATAGCCCTGTACCGTTAATGTGGCAAGATATACAAGTAAATTTAATTTGTATCCAAGACTGTCAAGCTGGATTTCTTTTCTTAACTTCTGTACTTCTTCATCATAATTGTCATCTATTTCAATAATGTGTGCAGAAGCATATGTATTGATTTTATATAATCTATTGTTAATTTTTCTTACCATATTATTTGCCTCTCTTTCCGAGTAAATCCTCATTTCATCAAATTTTATACTTTGCAACCGCATCTTCCCAATTGGCAATGATACAGATTTTGTCAATTTCTTTAGCAATTTGCTCTATTTGTTTTGCCGTATTACCAAACGTATCTTTAAGACCTCGACCGAAAGCTAGTTGCATATCATCCAAAGTCTTTTCCTTTTTTAATTTAAGATTGTATCGTCTGAGAAGATGTGGTAATTTTTCTTTATGGATAATTCCATAATGATTATCCCATTCCAACCATAAGGATTCTGCAAATAATTCTTGTGGTAATCGCATATTATATCCTCCATTCTTCCAAAGAAACTCTTGTTTTCTTACTTATACAAAAATTTCAAGACCGAGGAGGTTTTTCGATGATTTTTATTTTCTTTTTTCGCATAGTCTCTTTTTCTCCTTTCGCTTTTGAAATAGTTTTATTTACACTACTAATATGAAACAAAATTTCCGCACTAACCGCTTAAGATGGAAAGGCAAAAAAAAGAAACCCGCAGGTTGCAAGTTTCTCTCTTCCCTTATTAATTTTCTGATAAAAACTCATCGTAGTCGTGCTTGCAAAACGCTCCACACTCCGAATGGAAATTACAGTCTGTGAGCAGTTCCTCTATTTTTCTTCTGCATTTTCCAGCTTTATGCAGTTTTGCAAGATTGAACAAGTCCTTTTTCGACATGGAGTAATCAAGATCACTGGAAAGCTCCCATCCATGTTCGACTGAATTAAAGGCCGCCTTAAAATCATTTCTGACAGCAATCTGTCTTCTGACCTCTTCCATAGCAAGATACTTCTTGAAAATTTCATCAGCATATGCCGATTTTTGGATCATGGACAAGACATCCCCTTCGCTTTCCGGGAAATCCATAAGAACAGAAATTACATCCGTTTTCAACCATGTTGGAGCCAACTGTAAAGACGGTTCGTTTTCTCCATTGTAATCCGGATGATATTTTTTCCATATCTTCTGATCCAGTTCCTTAATTGCCTGAAGTACAGAAGCGTTGTGTTTTTCCTGCATCTCCTGCTCATATCTTTCAATTTCTTTTTTCATAAGTTTTCTCCTTTCGCTGAAACATTTTTGTTTACACCTACAATATGAAACAAAATTTCCGCACTAACCGCTTAAGATGGAAAGGCAACAAAAAAAGAGAAACCCACAGGTTCCTCTTTTCTCTTATTTCTTCGTAATTGCATCTCCGTTTTTCGTAATTAAATCTCCGATATTCGATATTACGGTACGGAACGAATATTCCTTGAAAATTTTCCGTGCTCTTTCCATGCGCTCTTTGGATACGTCCCCACATCCGTTCATGGAATGCAGGAAATTTTCCACATTGTCCTGATATTCACATTTATTGAAAGAAATAATCACAACAGCCGTAAGGTCGTGTCCAAACGGATCCTTAACCGTTTCCGTTGTAAAATCCACAATCTCGTAGTCCACACGCCGTACTTCCCGGGGTTTTTCTGTCAGCCAGAACTCCCCTGTCAGCTTTGCATCCGGAACGTAGTTCTGCACTTCCTCTTTTCCCATGCCCTCTCCTGTAAGGTAATAAGCATGGATTACGACAGGAAGACCGAGACTTTTCATATTCTCCATAACAAGTCCTGCCTGTGGGACTGCATTAACAGCATTCAGGATGTCTTCCGCAACACAGATCCGCGGAACTGTCTCATCTTCTCCCGGACACCGCTGACGCGGCACCCGGGGAGTAAATTCGTCCACAATATCAAAGGAGATATGGATTCCATTAATTTCTGACATATCGTTCTCCTTATTTTATCATTTCCAGAAACTCGTCTTCCGAAATAACTGGCACTCCAAGTTCTTTTGCCTTCTTGTTCTTTCCTGATGTACTCTCTACATCGTTGTTGATCAGATACGAAGTGTTCTTTGACACCGAACCAGAAGTCTTTCCTCCAAGTCCCTCAATCTTTGCCACCAGTGCATCCCGGTTTGCGAAATGCTTCAACTTTCCGGTAATTACAAATGTTTTCCCGACAAGGGGAGCTGCATCCACTGACGATTCCCTCGGAACCTGGATTTTCACTTCTTTAAGCAGGTGACAAACCTCCAGATTAAGAAACGGATACACCCTGTCATGATAGTCTCCAAATGGGATGTATCTCAGATACTCATTCCCCCACTTCCAAAGGTTGTCGTTTAAAACTTCCCCGATACCTTCAATGTGGGTAAAGTCATGTCTTTGGAATACATCAACGAAAAACTTCTCAACATCTCCATTATATTCCTTGTCAAACAGTTTTGCCTGCCCTTTCCCGATATTAGGAATACCGAGGGAATGGATGAATGGAACAAAGGAAGTCATACGGCTTTTCTCAACGGAGGCGATCAGGTTGTCGTATGATTTTTGTCCAAAGCCTTCCATCGGAACGATCTGGTCCTTGTATCTGTCCAAATGGTACAGATCTGCGAACTCATGCAGGAAACCGGAATCAAGGAATTTCTGCAGTGTTGCCTCCGACAGTCCTTTGATGTTCATACAGTCGCGCTCAACGAAATGCGCGAACTTCTTTACATCTTTTGCTGGACATTTCGGATTAACACATACTTCGATTTCCGTTGTGCCGTCATCGGAAATATGCGGTTCTGTTTCCATTCCACAGCACGGGCAATGCACGCTATGGCTTTCCTCGTATTTAAGAGCCGGCGTATGATTCTCATCCGCGGTATAGTTCACTGCAACCTGCGGAATAATCTTGTTTGCCTTGTATACACCGATTGTATCTCCCACACGCAGCCGGTATTTCTTCATGATACTGACGTTGTGTGCGCTCGCACGGCTGACCGTAGTGCCTTCGAGTTCCACCGGATCAAAAATTGCTACCGGAGTAATCGCACCGGTGCGTCCAAGACTCCATTCAATCTTCCGGAGTACGGTTTTGGCAATCTCATCTTCCCACTTTAAGGCATAACCAACGAGCGGGTCTGGATTGTGCCCGGTTCCAGGCAGAGTCTCCGCATACCTGACATCATCAGATGCAACAACAAGTCCATCCACCGGATACTCAAACTGCTCGACTGCGTCAGAAAATCCGTTCATGACATCAATGAGATCACTCTGGCTGTCCCCGTAAAGGCGGTACACCGTATCAAAACCAAGGGAATCCAGGTAATTCAGGCGGCCCATAAAGGTATCCTGATCCTCCGGTAACGGGTCATCCATATGGACAAGCTTAAACGCAAAGAACTGGATCTTACGTTTTCTCATATCCTCCGCGTCCTTCATGGATACTGTTGAATTCGCGAGGTTACGCGGATTTGCGTACTCCTCCACCCCTTCCGGACGCGAATTATTGAGCCGTTCAAACTCTTTGTAGGACATGACTGCTTCCCCGCGGACTACCAGATGTCCATTGTACGGAATCTTCCGCGGAATACCGGCAATATACGGGGCATTGTGTGTAATATCCGTTCCTACTTCGCCATTGCCACGGGTGGCAGCAAGCGTCAACTGTCCGTCGTCATAGGTAAGGACGATCGTACTGCCGTCCAACTTCCACATGACAACAGCCATGCCTGCAGCTCTTTTCCCGAAGATTTTTGGAAATACAGTAATATCCTTTGTCTTATCCAGCGACCGTGCAGGAAATTCGTGTCTGACTTCCCACAGCTTATCAACTTTGACCGGGGCACCGACTCCCTGTGTCGGTGAATTCGGGTAAACAACTCCTGTTTCCTCTTCCATCTTCTTAAGCTGGTCGAACATGGCATCCCATTCGCGATCAGACATCGAAGATGTCCCTCCGTTGTAATAAGCAGAAGATGCCTCATTCAATGCTTCGATTAATGTCTCCATCTCTTTCTTTTTTGTCTCATTCATTGTGTTTTCTCCTTTCGCTGATTGTTTTTGCTTTACATCCTTTAATATGAAACACAAAAAAAAAGACACAGCCAAAGCCATGTCTTTTCCTTTTTTTTCCTAAACTCTCTTGATAAAACGGAATCCATTTGCTGATGTCTTCTTTTTGGTGCCATCCTTGCGGTAAAACCATTGTCCTCGGACAATACCCTGTTCAACAACTTCGGTTGCTTTTGGGTGTTTCCTTGTCCCTGACCACTCAAGAAACGCGCACTCCCATGTTTCTTCCACAGACTGTTTTTCTTTTGCATGCGTCTTGTTGTACTCTGCGGCAATTTCGTCAACCATGGCATCTGTAAGAGTTTCCAGATACTCCGCATTCAGCATGTAAAATTTTGTTTCATTGTAATGACTGCTTGTGTGGTGCCACGAGGAATAGCACAGGCAAATTTCTTTCAACAAGACCGCCGGAAGCTTCTGCAGTTTGCTGGGCGAACATTTAAGTTCAACTTCCTGTGTTTTAACCGCTTCCAGAATATCCGCCTTCTTCCACTTACTCAAAGGCTTCTCCCCGTTCTCATACGCTGCAACCGCATTGTTGCTCATTGAATACCCGCTATATCCTGCCATCTTCTCATTTCTCCTTTCGATGAATGTTGCTTTTGTTTACATAGGGAAATATGAGATGAAACTTCTGACCTAAGCGGGAACAGCCTTACTCCGAGATTTGCCATTTACTTGCCTCAAAAAAAAGAGAGTTCAAAAACTCTCTTTCTCTTCTCCTTATACTTCCGGAATTTCCGGCAACCAGTCCTGTTCTGTGATTTTCAACTTCCCAGCCGGGATGCACTCATGGAAGGCAGACAGAAACGCTGGTGCCATATCGATCAGCCAGAAATCATCCCCGTTCTGCATAATATCTACAGACCACTGCCCGGCCAACTCATTGTCAAGAAAAACGATATTCCGTGCGTGCTCGCACACAATATCCTTATTTTTCTCGTACCTTTGCATCAATTTATCTTCGTTGACGGAATACGTGCAGTAGTCATGGTATGCATCCGGATCACCTGGGCGAGACTTCTCGCTGAAGTGTTTCTTCATAACGTCCGGATCCCAGTACGGATGGATGCCAAGAACTTCTTTTGTGTCAAAATCCACAAACACCCGGTATTCCGTATGGAGCGGAAGACCATGGTAAATCGTCAGATTGTCTTCCTTATCCGGAATGAATTCCCGAACTACCCATTCGTTTGTTGTGGCAACCCCGTAGGACATAAATCCAAGATTTCTTGACATGTTGTGGACGAACAGGAAGTATTCTCCCATTTCGCGAATTTCCTTCGGGTCATGCACGCGTGCATTGCGGAAATCGAACTTTGAAGAGAAGACCCCTGTTTTGATAAAGTAGTCCGCGTCTGTACGTAAGCGAAATGCTCTCATGCAGAGCTCATTAACAATATCCAGTGTTGCGCGGGTAAGCGTTGAGTACTCTGCAAACGTAAGCTGTAATACCGGAAGAGGCACTTTCATAATCTTCGTATTCGGGATTTTGAAAAATCCATCATAGTCTACCACCGGTGCAATCTTTGGCAGCCAATATCCCATTGACACTTGATTTTCCCCGATAATCCGGTAGGAAATCTCATCAAGATCAAGAAGGTCAAGACCTTCCCGGAACATGGAATAAGCCATCATTCGCTCGTCTTCTGAAAGATCCTCATTTATCGCCTTACTGTACCAGTACAACAGCTGTTGGGATGTTGGTATTTCATCAACGCCAGTTCGCAAAATGATATCCCCGGCAAGCTGCGGGCGATTTTCCCTCGGAATCGCATTCAGAGTTTCAGTAGTAACCGAAGTACCCGATTTGTCTTCAAAAGAAGCGTTTAGTTCAAAAGGCTCCCTTCCGATTTTCTTGTATTCCCAAACCTTGGTCTGAGCCAGCAACTCTTTTACAATTTTACACATAAGAGAATTCAAATCTGGCTGATTTTCTACATAATCTTCATTTTTCTCATGCATCTGCTTAGCGCTAACTCCAAACATCCTGCTTTCATCCGGATTGTTAAGAACCTCTCTTTTGTATGCGCGTTCAAATGCATCCAGCGCCTCCGGGGTTGTCTTTAACAACCGCACGACTTCTTCCCTGGACAGTTCCATCTCCGATGATACTTTCTTTCCGATTAATCCTGCCAGTACATTTTTAATTAAATTTTCCTTTTTTCCCATCTCATTTTCTCCCTTCAGTAATGAATTTTGTTTTACATCAGTAATATGAAACACAAAAAAAAGACACAGCCGAAGCTGTGTCTTAAGAGAATGAATCCATTACTTAAATTCGATGTACTCATCCTCGGTTTCCTTAAACTCATTGATGAGTTCAAGAAGCTTTTCCTCTGTGACAACTTCGCAGTCGCCACAGCTATACCCTGATTCATAGCAACAATCATCACCTTCGTAGTGATCATTAAAGCTGCCGCATACCGGACAATACGGAAGATCTGCTGTAGTTCCGTAAGAAACCTCCCAGTTTCCGTCTTCCAGTCGGGTATAGTCGGTCCAGAATCCATAGCAACCACCGTTACATGATTTCTCAGCCTCGTACTGCGTATAGTCGCAAAAACGCACTTTATTAATACCTTTTAATTCTTCTTTTTCCATAATTTCTTTCTCCCTTCGATATGTGAAAATTCGTTTACATTACAAATATGAAATAAAAAAAGTTTTCTGATCAATGCACCTTTTTTATTTTATCATCAATCATTATGTTCCTGCAATGCTCAAATACACTTTTACTTCCACACTCTCCTAATCAAAAAAAGAAGAACCCAAAAGGTCCTTCTTTCATTTTCTTATTTCTGTGTAGTTCCTTTTAACCGTATTGTCGTCTGCGGAACCTGGTCATCCTCTTTCTGTAAGCACTTACGGTGCCGCACGGACTCTTTGAACGGAACCAGTTTTCCGTTTTTCATGCGACGCACACCGCCACGGGCAGTCCACACAGCCGTTTTGTAATGGATTACAGAATCCGCAGATGGAAGTCGCGGCGGTTTTGGGGAAGTCATCTTAATGCCACCAACAGTACGAACAATCTTTTTGACACGAACAAAGCCGCAAGCTTGCGACTTTAGTCGTGAGTAAGGCGCCATTTTCTACGTTAAAAGTACAAGTTTTATTGAAAATA
>PPYE01432560.1_pt1 | contig 49652 bp, 40 predicted proteins | sample 1559881 | NCBI WGS metagenome assembly PPYE01 (sample SAMN08240022, study PRJNA423297) | Human gut metagenome, whole genome shotgun sequencing project.
ATCCGATATAATTAAAGCAGACGATGTTCTCAATATTTTCAAAGGGAATACGGAGCTTTGTCTCGCCATCGATTTTACAGACCAGATTTTCTCCATCCAGAGTGAGGTAAGCCATTTCATTGGTCACATAAACGGTATTCAAAAGTTTTCTCATAGCTCCTCCTCCATCTTCTGTATTTCCTCCCGCAGGTTTGTTACCTTCTTCATAGACGGCATACATAAATCTTTCATAGAACAGCCGCTGCATTTCTGTCCTTTCCGAATGGACGGAATTATGCCTGCATTCAGATATTCCCGCATCTGTGTCAGCAGAAGGCGCAGGCGTTGATCGTATTGCTCATAGTTTTCCTTCAACGGAAGTACAACCCGTTTCTTCGTGTCTGCATAATACAAAACCCCCTCACAGTCGGAACCGAATACATAATCCACACAGATTTTCTGGGCAAAAACCTGCATCAGATCCTCTTCTCTGTACAATCCGTTTTTTGGCTGTGACGGCTTATATTCCACAATACATAACCTGTATGTTTCATCGCTGCCGTCGATGGAAACCCCATTTTTATCTTTTGTAAGCTCCAGACAGTCTGTCACACCATACAGATTGTATTCTTCACCATCATGGTAAACAGGAACAGAAGTAAATACCCTTTTGCTTTTGGTTGTATATGTCCTGTCCGGATCATGAACCCGCTCGTGCATGAGATTTGCCCGCGTCACAAAGAAATTTTCCGCCCAGGCTTTGTCGATTTCCAGCAGACCCCATCGATGGGGACAATACATGAAATGCTGGATCGACCGGATGGTGATTTCTGCTGTACTCATAATTTCTGGATCAGCTCCACTCCTTCCGGCATTGCGGTATCCATCACAATCTCATAATCGTCAATGGAACGAGGAATGACATTTTCTTTCTCTTTGACCGTCAGTTTTTCAAACAACAGATGAGACGGACAATTGCCCAGAATATTACTGTGCTTGAAAATGTACAGCTTCCTCATGCACATTTTCCCTCTTGCCGCGCTGTGATCGTTTTCAAACATATTTATGATGGCTGTCCAGAGCAGTTCCACATCTTCTTCTGATAAACCAGTGAGTTTGTTGGCAAGAGCAGCGGAAATGTATCCTTCCGCCCGGTATAGGGCATAAGGTATCACGCTTTTGCGTCCCATCTCCGTCTCTCCGGTTTCTTTTCTGTCCTCTGTGGTTCTCGCCTGACGTGTGATGGTCACATCCTGAATATTAATCGGAGAAATGCTTCGGGCAAAGTTCATCTGCACCGGTCCACGGACGATGCCGCACGGGTCATCACCGGTAGACATGACAGCTCCGAAGGTCCGCACATCAAAATAGTTGCGGCACATATAGTTCCTAGCCATGCGGACATCATCCGGATTCTTGCCTTTTTTCTTCGTTTCAAGATGAAGCTCTTCATAGGCTTCCGTAAACTTAGCGTTCAGAGATTTATCCGGTTTGATCAGGATATTGTAGCTCGGTTCTCCTTCCTTCACTAATTCCACATAATTTCTGATTTTCCGTTTCAGGCACACATCGGTGATATAGCCGTAACCGGATTCCGCATCCATTCGCGGAGCGTTTCCTGCATCCGGGTCTCCATTGGGATTTCCGTTTTCCACATCAAAAAGCATCATAAAATCATACCTATTGTTCAGAGCCATTTTTATCCTCCTCCTTATTCTTCTTTTCAAAAAAGCTTTGATACTGCTGATAATATCCCACAACAAACTCACCCTGTTCTTTCAAAAACAGAGTATCAGGAAATCCGCCGTCCAGATGGCCGATGATCTCTCCGGTCAATTTATTAAAATATACCGGACTTTTTACTTTATTTAGATGATACTGGGAAAGACGGATCAATTTTGGAAATACCATGGACGGCCTTGCGGAAGCCGAAGCAAAATATCCATCTTTGATAGTCCGGTTCAGAGAATTGCCGGAAGCCTCCTGCTGTATTTTCTCCAGCACGGCAAAAAGTCTTCCGCACAAATATGCCGGGCGATAATTTTCTCTGTCTAAAGCCACTTTCAGTTCCTCCTTTTTTGATGCGCGGTTGATCCACGCTTTAATGATACCTGCACGAACTGCATTTACTTTCTGGTCTCCAGGATCTGCCTTCACCCTTCGCAGTACATTTTCCAGCAGCGAAACCGGCAGGCGGGTTCCATTTATCATCGACTCCATAAGAGAAGACAGTAGCGCAGGATTCACTTTCTCATTTTTACTCTTCTGTGACAGCAGTTCTCTTTTGATACGCATAATGGAAACGGAATGAAATTCCTTCCCCATCTGCAGATCATTCTGGAACCTTGCAATATTCCAGAGAATATCTGCGTATTTCTTCCGGACAAGGAATTTCAGAGACAGCCGGGAAGAATTCGGTTTCAGTCCCATCATATAAAAATCCACATTTTCATCAATGCCATCCAGAGTGAGCCGTTCACCGCCCACGGTTCCCTTCCCTGCATCCTGGAAAAGCTTTGCAAGCATTCGTTCTGTCTGTTCCGCTTTCATCTTGTCAGACTGCCCAAACAAAATATCCATCAACAAATTTTCGCAGGCTTCTCCGGTATCCATGGCCCAGAAAACCACGGTCATATCATCAATGAGCACTTTGTGACGGTCGCTGCTCAGCAGATAATTCAAAGCCTCCGTATATTTATTCATGGCTGTCTCAGAAATGTTGCTGTTATAAGACTGTTCATTTCCATAAGAATTCTCCGACGGATTATTAAATCCCACAAGAACACTTCCCGTCGCCAGCCCGCCGTATACTCCTTTGATTTTGTTGTGAATCCTCGCGATGGACGTCTGTTCTCCGGAAATGGCATCCTGGGCAATGTGGCTGTCTTTTTCTTTTGCCTTTTTGTCCTGATACCATTGCTCCCATTTCTCTTTAAATTCCTTTTCTTCATGCAAAAGACATTCCGGATGCCCCGATAAACAAAATGCATAGCCGGATTTCCCATAATCTTTTCCAAGACCCAGCAGCCATGGATTTTCTGTCTCATCCTCCGGCTTCCAGTTCAGCAGGAAAGAGCGAAAGGCATCAATCAGCGGAGTATGAAGCCCTTCAATGAAACCCAGATTCGCTTCCACAAAAGCCTGATGGGATTTTTGGGCCTTATTGGTCCGGTCGTCGGGCGTCAAAATATCCTTATCCAGATTCAAACAAAAAATGTACAGAGAGCGATGTTCTGCAATGTTGGCTTCTATCCCGGATTTTTCCGTCCGTTTCGGCATCTGCAGGTCTTTTGGCACCTTTTTTTCTTTCAGCTTTTTGCCGGAAGGCACCTGAACCGTATCCTGATGATCGATGATACCATCCATCTTTCCATCTTCTGTAAGAGAAATCAGATAATGAATCTTGACGCTGGAATATCCCTCCGGAAGAACCTTTCCTTCTTTTGCGAGAATATCATAATAATCACAGAGCGCATGTATCAGCATCGCAATTCCTCCCTGTATTTTTTCACATCGATGATTCCCTGAATCATGTGAGGCCGGTAATACATGGTCGTTGCCTTATCCGAAAACTTCGGATGCTCCCAGTCTCCGTTGATGGGCTTTCCTCCGTCATCAAAGACCACCTTATAACTCATATATCCCAGATCCACATCGCCCATCTCCAAAATGCGGCTGCTGATCAGGTTCATATCAAACTCTTCCACCAATTCCATTTTTCTGACAGGAAATTCACTGCATCCCAGACAAGGCATGCGATACCATTGTCCTTTTTCCAGTCTCCTCTTGATAATATTGTAGTGCTTCTTTTCACTGTCTGTCTCCGTGTCGCTCTTGAGTCCGGTCAGCTCAAAATGAAATTCCATGCCGTACTTTACATTTTTTAAGACCATGGACGCCCGCTGGCTCCGACTCTCTGAGGCATAAATGCTCGGATCTGCGTCTTTTCCGTTCATCTGCCCTCTCACAGCGCTGAGCAGAACCTTATCTTTCACCTCATTTCTTCGAATGTTCGCGTAATCAATATCATGAAATACGATAATTTTATCAATGACATAGGCGATGGCCGGCTTCCAGTAAACGCTTTTCAGCATTCCTTCCAGCGCTCCGGGCGTAGGCACATCGTAGCTGACTCTTTCCACCTTCAATTCCGGTCTGGTAAAACAGGCGTAATCGCCTTCCACCATGATTTTAAATCCATAGCTCATAATACATCACTTCTTTCTATCAACTTTTCTTTTATAAAAAATAATCCTTTGCTTCAAATGTGATTCCCAGCTCTCTGTCATAGTAATCGGTATTGGTCAGGCAATAAATACCTGTTCCAAAATCTTCGACCGCATGCTGGCGGATTAAATCTTCCAGCTCCCAGCGCTGTATGGTACAGCAGTATTTCTGGAATTTTCTGATATTCCCCGCTTTCGTATATCGCAATGCTTCCACCAGATTCCGGCTGTACTCATCCCGAGGAACAACCAGAGAAAATGTTCTGGAATCAATGATTTCAAATTTCTCCGCATAAGATTTAAACGGAATGGATTCCAGACGGCTTCCTTCCCTGTGCATAGTATTCTTTTGAATCTGTTCCTCGTTCATAAAATACAGACGATTATAGTATTCTTCAATACATTTGCTGTCCGAAATGTCCGGATAACTGCCAAGCAGTCCCCTGGCAATGGAACGTTTTCCATCTTCCGGTCCCCTCTTCGCCTCGTCAGCCAGATCAAAAATAAATACATCCGCCATGGCGCGTTTTCCTTCCCGGTTGCATCTGCCGCCAGCCTGCAGGATACTGTCTAGTCCGGCAGTCTCCCGGTAAACCGTATGTACATCGAGATCAACGCCTGCCTCGATGAGAGAGGTGGAAATTATCGTGATCCGGCGTTCTTCCGGCACATTTTCCAGATTCGTATAATCTTCCTCCAGCCGACGAAGTTCTGCATGAATATCTCCTAATACTCTGGTCCGGTCCAGAGAAGTCATATACGTGGACAAATGAAATTTCAACCCGGAACATTCCTGATACAACTTTCTGGCAGTGGCCTTTTTATTGACAATTATTAATTTGGATGGGGAATTATGCGCATGAGTAAGCAGAGAAATGCTGTCCATTTCTCCCAGATATGTATATCGACATTTTTGAAACTGTTTAAATTGTGACTTGTCTTCTATCAAATCTATAATATTGGCATCCGGCAGTGCGTATGTCTGAATCAATCTCCGGTAATCCGGCATGGTAGCCGTCAGAAAAACCGCCTCGCTATGCAGATATCTCGTCAGAAAGGCGATGGCCTGCAGGCATGGCTGCAGATAATCCTGCGGCATCAAATGCGCCTCATCAAAAATCAAAATACTGTCCGCCATATTGTGCATCTTCCGCAGTTTTCCCCGCTTGTTGGAATACACAGACTCAAAAAACTGCACCGCAGTGGTAATGATAAAAGGCGCGTCCCAGTTTTCCATGGCTGTCTTTGCCGACTCCCGATAATCTTCAGAAACATTTTCTGCATCCTCATAAGAAAAGGTCGACTGATGGCGCAGAATCTCCACATCGTCACCAAACAGCTCTCCGAAAACCTCCGCCGTCTGCTCAATGATACTGTTATACGGGATCACATAAATAATCCGCTTTTTCTTCCCGGCAATGGCTCTCTCCAGAGCAACCTTCACACTGGCCAGCGTTTTGCCGCTTCCCGTCGGCATATTCATGAGATAAATCTCTCCATCTTTCCGCGCCCGGACAAAAGCCTGCTCCTGCAAAAGTGAACGCGTCTTCTGTAGTTTCGTCTCACAAACAAAAGAATCAAACTTCCGGTTCACCTTCTCAAGACAGCTCGCGAAATCTGCCCGAAGCCTTTTTGGCAGTTCTTTCTCCTTGCAAAAATCTGCCGTATCCATCGAATCCGCATCCACCAGGCAGGAAAACGCATACCTGGTCAGAAATGCAAACTTGTCCACAAGCAGTTCCGGCCGCCGCTCAAAATCCCGGACTAAAAAAGAAACCCACTCTTTGGCATTGACTTCCGGGAACTCTAAATCATTTTTATAAGTACTGAAATCTTCAAAATTCCTCTTCAATCTTCCCGCCAGCGTCGTCACATCCGCCGTATCATTGGCAAAACCACCATCCGGAATACCGGAATGATGACCGGCAATACAGTACGCCATCATCAGGCTCATTGGAACCGGATACTGCTCTTCCGCCGCCAGAGCCCCACATCCCGAGTGTTCTACTCTCACACTTGCTCCCCGGATTCTCTTCTGAAAAGACTGCTGGTACTTTCCGATATCATGCTGCAGCCCCAGCGCATACATAAAATCTTCCAGCTCCGCAACAGAAAACTCCCGACAAAGCCTTGCGGTATTCTCGCTGTGTTCCTTCACCGACTGCACCTGTCCGCTATATTCATTGATATGAGCAATATATTCCTCCGAAGAAATCTGTTTGCTATCCTCTGACATATCTCCTTCATCCCTGTCACTTTCTGCACTTGCTTCACAAAATGCGATACAATAATACAAAAGTTCTGATACATTTATCAAAATATAAATATATTAGAACAAAACTGCTTATTATCGTATATCATAACACGTTTTCATGCAGATTGTCTATGTAAATACATTTTATTTTTATTTTTTTATTGAAAATGACAGGAGGGGTGGAGAGAGGCGAGAGGAGTAATTACTCGGTTAAGCAGGAAGTTTGGTTGCTTGTAGTTCATAGCTACTTATACATCTCTGGGAGATGTGAGCAGTTCACATGGATGAGGGAGTCGAAGACGCCAATTTCAACCCACACATCTGCCAAAAACGACAGCCGGAATTATATTTCAACTCACACATCTCCACGAGATGTGACTGCTGTACTGAATGTGCTGGCAGCTCCTGGATGATTTCTACTCACACATCTCTACGAGATGTGACTAATGCGGCGGATCTTCTGGCACAGCGGTTCAAGATTTCTACTCACACATCTCTATGAGATGTGACAAAGAACCGCAATATGAAGGAGACAGTTATCATGATTTCAACTCACACATCTCTATGAGATGTGACCATTGCTGCGGAATAAATGCGGTGTGGATGTCGTATTTCAACTCACACATCTCTATGAGATGTGACATGTGTACGATGAAAACAAAGAATCTGCGATAAAATTTCAACTCACACATCTCTATGAGATGTGACAATGTATCGCATTATAACCAGTTTTTGGTTCGTATTTCAACTCACACATCTCTATGAGATGTGACAGCGCAGGAAGACGTGTTGCGGAACCTGCAGCATTTCAACTCACACACCTCTATGAGATGTGACAACATACCACGCACCTTTACGCCCGTTTCCTTTCAATTTCAACTCACACATCTCTATGAGATGTGACATTAGCAAGAAAGTCGGCAGAATCCAGAAGAAAAATTTCAACTCACACATCTCTATGAGATGTGACCTGATCTATTACCACAAAGCCCATGGTAACAGTATTTCAACTCACACATCTCTATGAGATGTGACCTTCATCCTCAAATTCCTCTGAATTGTTTGCCGGATATTTCAACTCACACATCTCTATGAGATGTGACGCTGGAATACCGGGCATAGATAACGGCGGGAATGGATATTTCAACTCACACATCTCTATGAGATGTGACACATTGAGAATTGATAACCGTAGAGGAGGAGAACAATTTCAACTCACACATCTCTATGAGATGTGACGTCAGTTTGGGCTTCTCCAATGTCTCCAAATATAGATTTCAACTCACACATCTCTATGAGATGTGACCGTCAACCAGCTCTTTCTTAACACCCATGGAAACTGCATTTCAACTCACACATCTCTATGAGATGTGACCACGTCTAACCTCAGCATCTTCCAACACCTCCAATTTCAACTCACACATCTCTATGAGATGTGACTTATAGCCAAACTTTTTGATCTGGATGTACGGCATTTCAACTCACACATCTCTATGAGATGTGACCGAGAAGACATGGACGTCCCGGATAAGTTGATCATTTCAACTCACACATCTCTATGAGATGTGACGCCTACGAGCAGACGGGCGCCTGCCTGATCTTCGATTTCAACTCACACATCTCTATGAGATGTGACCGCTATATATGGTGAGAGATAATTTTCAAACTACAAAATATTCGAATAGCAAGCAAAATATTGTTAAATTAATCACCAAAGTTTCTAAAATAATTGCAAAAAGATTAATTTTTTCGGCGAAAGCCTTAGAGAAAAAAGCATCATTACAGGTTCGCCATAACGTATTCAAATGCGTTTTCTGCCTGTTTAAAATCCTCCGTTATTATAAGCTCTTGTAATCACATAAGATGGTTCATAATATGCACTGCTGTTGTAATTATCTATCGTATTGCATATCGCATCATTATATACACGGATCATTCCGTCTATATAATCTTCGTCCGGCTGAAGTGTTGACAAGATCAGCCGTGTATATACCTTTCCTATCTGTGTTTCTGATGGTATTTCATCCACTAATTCTGGGTCAACATCTGTTATATCATAATTGCCTTTTTTCAGTTTGTACTCATCAATCCATTCAGCTTCAATCTTCAGAGGATTTTCACAGTGAAGTACATTAGCCAGGCTAATCAGACGCATCCACTCATCTTTGGATATAGAATTGACAACATATTTATTCTTCTGATGTAATTTTCTCGCTACACGTTCTATCATATAACACAGAAAATAAAGATCATTCTCTGTTATTTGCTCATCCGTGAAAAATATATTTGTCATAGTGAATAACTCCCTTCAAATCTTATAGCCTGTAATGCTTTCTCTGCACAGAACACCATCTGATGTGTCGGATACTTAAACTTAACCAGTTCCCAGAAAGCCTCTTTCGAAATTCGTCCAGCCATATAATCCTCAACATAATCCCAGATTGTATCATCCGCCATTGGTCCCTCGACAATATCATAATCATGTTTTAAACCAAGTCGGCAGTTTACAACAAACTGCAGCCATTCCTCTATCATCTCACTAAACTTTTTAATATTCTGTCCCTCATCAGGTGAATATTCATACAAATTTACAATATGCTTTCTGCGCTTTGCCTGATTTTCTAAAATTGTACAATAAAATCCATAGCCAAAATCTTCGTAAAAACCGTTTTCCAAAATTTGCGGTTCTTGAACTATAACATTACTTCCATGATATCAAGTCATATACTTTTTACTCCTTCACAGATTAGGATTTAGTATACATTCAAAAATCTTTTCAGTTCCTCCACAAACTGTCCGATATGCAGACCATCTACAAATGAATGATGCGCCTGCACGGAAATTGGGATCATGATTCTTCCATCTTTTTCATAATATTTTCCCCAATCAAAAAGAGGTGTTGCATTATCTTTCTTTCCTGAGTTTGTGTGCGATATATGAGTATATGTAACCCAAGGCATTGGAGAACATTGGAAAACATCATTTCCTAATGGCCCTGTAAAATATTCTTTCTGTTCTTTTGCTGTTTTTGCTGCTAACTCACAGTATTCTTTCAAATCATCTAACATCGGAACATTTACCACTTTGAACAAACCCGTATTTTTGTTCAAATAAGTAAAGGCGGTATCTATTTTATTATAAAGGGCAACTTGCCCATCTACAAAACGATAGCGAAAAGCTTCTATACGATTGGCACATTTGCATATTGCATATACCATAGCTAACGTAAAAGATAATTCTTCTTCTTTAACCATATGCTTAAAATTTGTAATATCCACTTCAAATGTCACGCAAAAAGCAGGCTCAACACTGTTTCGAAATACAGCACAATGAATTGCCCTTTCCCATGTTTTTTCATCTATTATCTGATATGAATTAGCCATATATTATCCCTCCACTTCCAATCTGTTGGCCTGATTTTTATTTATTATATCATTCGTTTATTTCCCTGTCATTCGATTTCTCTCTCATGCGAAAAGGGAGCGGAACATCCTCTGCCCACTCTCCTTCAAATACTCTACATAATTCATTTCTTCACACTATATCATACCCAAATGCGAAAAAACCGCACTTACTTGTGATATGTTTCGCTTTCAAAAACATCTACTTTTTCAAAAAGTGAAGCGGCCTTCCTGTCGGTATCTGTCACATCTTCCGCCAGGAAATAATCCCCGGGCACGACGAATCCGCAGTCGTAATTTCCGTTCTTTCTTTTATAATAATACACGCTTCCTCCGTGAAGCTTCACGATATGCCGGGTCAGGCGCATGCCCATGATATGAGGCTGGCTGACGGCTTCACGGCGTTCGCTGGCTTTCTGCCTGTGATTTTTATCCTCTTCTTCGGCGTCCAGGCAGGCAACGATTTCATCCGGGATGCCCGGACCGCTGTCCTCAAAAAGATAATGGAGGTTCTGTCCGTCGGACGACAGGCGGACATTGACCCGGCAGCCTTCGGGATTATGGCGGATGCTGTTTCCCAGCACATTATGAATGGCCCGCTTCATGAGAGGTTCGTCCGCCGGAAGGCGGAATTTTTCCGCTTCATCGGTAACGGCAATTTCAATGGAATACTGTGGCTGCAGTCCACTGTTATAAATATCTGCGATACATTCCCGGAGGGTCTGTGCCGGGGCGCAGGTGGTCAGATGAAGTGGAAATGTATCGTAACTGAGTTTTGAGGTAAGATTCAGATCCTCGATGAGCTGTTTGATCAGACCGCTCTGCCGCTGGATAGTCTGAGCCATTTCTTTTTCTTCTTCGCCGAGAAGCGGATTATCCATCAGACGTTCTGAATATCCTACGATCAGCGTCAGCGGTGTGCGAATGTCGTGGGAGACGCCGGCAATCCAGTCGGCTCTCGCCTGGTCTCTCCGGGACAGCTTTTCCTCCTGATCCATCAGAATATTGGAAGCGGCATTTAATTTTTCTGCCAACTCCCGCGCTGACCCTTTTTCTCTTAAATGCACCGGTTCTTTTCGGGATAGTCCCTCAATCCCCTCGGAAATCGGTCTCACCGAGACATAGAAACGCCATCCGAAGATCACAACAAATAACAGGATTACCGCCAGATTCACTATCACAAAAAGCTGTATATAATAAGGAAAATTGACAATCTGCTGCACAGACACAGGCAGGTTCAATATGGCAATTTCATCCGGAGACTGTGCACAAACAAGAAGCATATTATTGACATTCCAGACTCGAACCGGATAATCATTGAGGTACCACCTGGAAAAGGATGCCACATCAAAAACCGAATATTGACGTGGAATATCATCAGGCAATTTCCATTCCCAAATTACTTTGCCTTCTTCATTTAATGCCATTGCCCAGACAAATCCATATTCTTTCAGAGCATTTCTTCCTTTCTTTGACATTCTATACCCATTTTCTGTCAAAGAAATGTCCTGTCCCGCGCTTTCCAGCGTATTGCGAAGCGTAATACTGCTGGTACCGTCCCCGCCTGTCGTTGAATACATCATATAAAACAGCACGACAAAATTGCTGACAAGAATCAAAACAATGATAAGAAAGGCGGACGCCAGATAACGCCGTATACCACGAAAAAAAGTTTTCATTATATATTTTCCTCTACCATAAATTTAAAATAAAATCCCATTTTTTGCGGATGCAATCGTGTTTTTTAGCAAACAGATTATTTTGCCAGACGGTAACCAAGCCCTCTCGCCGTCAGCAGCCATTTCGGATGAGACGGATCTTCCTCGATTTTTTCCCGCAGATGCCGGATATGTACCATCAGAGTATTTTCATAACCATAATAAGAATCCTGCCAGGCAGCGTTGCACAGAGCGTCAAATGTAACGATGCGCCCCCGGTTCTCGTAAAGTTTCTTTAAGAGAATCAACTCCTTTGCCGTCAGCGGAATCTCCTGTTTCCCAGTCTTTACCGTTCCTTCCGCAAAAGAAATCAGACGATTTCCCAGCTGGAAACATTCCTCTTTCTTTTCTGTCTGTTCCTGTCTGGCATAAGTTCTCTTCAGAATCGCACCCACCCGCAGCACAAGCTCTTGGGATAAAAACGGCTTTGTGATATAATCGTCGGCCCCGAGGCCCAGACCAAACAACCGGTCATTATCCTCATCTTTTGCCGAAAGGAAGAGAATAGGGATATTGAACGTCTCACGGAACTTCCGAAAAAGTGTAAAACCGTCCCCGTCAGGCAGCATAATGTCAAGAATCGCCATCTCCGGCTCCTCTCTCTCAAAACATTTCACAGCTTCTTTTACATTTTCTGCCGTAACGATACTGGAATAACCATTTCTACGAAGTGTATCCGCAGTCATGACCAGAAGCTCCCGGTTATCGTCCACCAAAAGAATCTTTTTATCGTATATATTCATAAAATATTTCCCCTTTTCTCTATTTGCCGGAAATCCAACTCTGTCATCCAAGCGGCATTTTCGCGCGGCATGAAAAACGTTTTTATTTGATTCATTTCCGACCATGCTTTTATATGTATTATATCATTTTATGAGTGTGAGGCAGCTTATTTTTACCTTAATTTTGAACAAGTCCTGTTTTTTCGCTATTTCTCCTTTACATAAATCTCCTGCTTGTGATATAATTTTCTCACTGGGGCATTAGCGCAGCTGGGAGCGCGCCACACTGGCAGTGTGGAGGTCACGGGTTCAAGTCCCGTATGCTCCATTTTTTACTGCCCATTTATAAATGAATTAGATTCATTTTCACACTTTCTCCACTTTTTTCTCAAAAAGTCTTCAATTTTCCCTCACAGATCGTTCACAAAAAATTTGTAGAATAAACCACATCAACAGCAAAGCTGTTGTCTTTGTAGATTTTTTTCATACCTTTCTCCCCAAACCGGCCTTCGTGGCCGGTTTTTATCTGTTGATTTTACGGTCTGTTTTATCTGATTTGTCCGTCCGTCTCTTGTGAGACATTTTACACTTTTCGATTGTTTTTTATTGATATATGATATAAACTATTCTATATTTAAAGCGTATCTAACAAATAAAATTCCTTTTAAATTGAGATTCATATTAAAGTTATGTAATAAATGATTAGGGAAAGGAGTGTAGCACCATGTCATTACCAAGAGAAAAAAATCGCACCATTAAAGATATCTACTCTCTCCCGGAAGGGCAGCGCGCGGAGCTGATTGACGGTGATATGTATATGATGGCGATGCCCAATCGGATACATCAGGAACTCGTTATGGAATTATCCATCACTATTAGTAATTACATCAAATCCAAGAATCATTCCTGCGAAGTTTATATTGCTCCATTCGCCGTCTTTTTAAATGCTGACGATAAGAATTATGTTGAACCGGATATTTCTGTCATATGCGACCATGATAAACTCAATGACAAAGGCTGTGTTGGTGCTCCGGATTGGATCATCGAGATTGTCTCCCCGAGTTCCCAGCGAATGGACTATTTGACGAAACTGTTTAAGTATCGCACAGCCGGCGTTCGGGAATATTGGATTGTGAATCCAATCAAGGAAACCGTACAACTATATTCATTTGAGGGTGAAGAAGATTCGACACAGTCCTCCTTTTCTGATTCTATCACGTCTGCAATCTTCAAAGACTTTTCTATCTGTATTGAAGATTTACTTTCATGATCAGCATGAAGAATATTAAGCAATTTCAAAATGAACAGAATACTTCGTTTTTCCAAATACCGCGTATTTATGCGCTCTGATCACTCTCAGCGCACAGATGCGCGGTATTTTTTGGATGTTTAAAAATTAAGGTAAAAATAAGCTTCCCTTCAGCCCCTTCTAAGGTCCCCGTTGTATGATACTTTTCGAAAGGAGTTGAAGGATATGAACAATATTATTACAACAAATGCACTGACTAAAGAATATGACCATAAAAAAGTAGTAAACTCTCTGGATCTGCATGTGCCGGAGGGCAGCGTCTACGGATTTCTGGGGCCGAATGGCGCCGGGAAGTCCACGACTCTCAAGATGCTTCTGGGGCTTGTGAAGCCTACCGGCGGGGAGATTCGTGTTTTTGGCAAAAAGCTGTCGCAGGAGAACCGGCTGGAGATTCTTAAGCAGACCGGCTCGCTCATTGAGGCGCCTTCCTATTACGGGCATCTGAGCGGCAAGGAGAATCTGCGGATCATCTGTAAGCTAAAAAATGTGCCGGAAAAAGATATTATGCGGGTGCTGCATCTGGTGCGGATGGAAAAACAGATGGATAAGAAGGTAAAGAATTATTCGCTGGGTATGAAACAGCGTCTGGGTATTGCCGCCGCGCTGCTGGGAAGTCCGCGGCTTCTGCTTCTGGACGAGCCGACCAACGGTCTGGATCCGGCTGGTATTCAGGAGATTCGGGAGCTGATCCGGGACTTGCCGGAACATGGCATCACTGTGCTTGTTTCCAGCCATCTTCTGGCGGAGATCGACCAGATGGCCACGGACGTGGGAATCATCGATAAAGGGCATCTGATCTTTCAGGACAGCCTTGTGATCCTCCATGAACACAGCCGTTCCAGGATTCTGTTTCAGACTTCTGATAATGAGGCGGCGTTTCGTCTGCTGAATACCGCAGGAATGTCTGTCAAATGGGAGACGGACAGTTTTTATCTGGATCACGTATCTGACGATATCGTCATGGATGCCGTCGGGCAGTGCGTAAACGCCGGTATTGGCGTCTTCCGCGTGACGGAACAGCAAAAGAGTCTGGAGGACATTTTCCTCTCTCTTACAGGAAAGCAGGTGAGCTTATGAAAATGCTGACGGCTTTAAAAGCGGAACAAATGAAACACCGGCACCGGATGCTGCTCCTGCTGCCTGCCGCATTGATTCTTTTTGAGTTTCTGTGGGCGCTGTGGAGTCTGGAGCCGAGAAAGGCGTCGGATCTGGCGCAGGGATATCTGAGTTCCTTTTATCTGTTTCCGATATTGAATTCATTGATATATCCGATTTTTCTCGCTGTGCTTGTAAACCGGGTCTGTGATATGGAGATAAAGGGAGATACTTTTAAGCTGCTCTATACGCTGCAGGATAAAAAGCAGTTTTATAACTGCAAATATCTCATGGCATTAAAATATGTCGCTCTGTCGTCTCTCGGTTCGTGGCCGATCATCTGGGTGACCGGCAGGATCTACGGCTTCACAGATATGCTGGAACCGCATATGGTTTTGCAGCTTTGTCTTTCCACCTTCATTGTGAGTACGCTTCTGCTGAGCATCCAGCAGGTCTTATCCCTGCTGTCATCCAATCAGATACTGCCGCTGGTGGCAGGGCTGGCCGGTTCTTTCCTGTCGCTGTTTTCCATGTTTTTCCCTCCGGCGGCGGCAAGGCTTATCCTGTGGGGATATTACGGAATCTTTGGCTTTGTGTGGATGGACTGGGATCGGTCGACGAGGATCAGCACCTATTATGAGCAGAACTTCGACTGGATAGGGCTGCTGTTATTCGCCGTTGTTTCTCTGATCGTTTATTTTATATGCCGGTCCATTGCTTTAAGAAAGGAAGTGTGATTATGCTGTACCGTTGTATTCAGGCAGAGAATCTGAAATTAAAACATTCCGTCATGTACCTGGCGTTTCTTGTGATTCCAATCATTCCCGCCATCATGGGAACCTTTAATTACATGCAGAATCTGGAACTGCTGAAAAGCGGCTGGTATTCTCTGTGGACGCAGATTACGCTGTTTTACGCTTCCTTTTTCTATGCGCCCCTCATCGGCATCTACTGCTCCTATACCTGGCGGCTGGAGCATACCCATAATAACTGGAATACTTTTATGAGCATGCCGGTTTCCATCGTGAGCAGCTATCTGGCAAAACTTGTCTGCATCATGAAGGTGACGGTTCTGACACAGCTCTGGATCAGCATTCTGTTTTTCATTGGCGGAAAAATGTGCGGGCTGCCGGGCATTTTTTCTCCGGAAATTATCCTCTGGCTTCTCAGAGGAACGCTGGCGGCTGTCACCATCGCTTCGCTGCAGCTTCTTTTATCTATGCTGATACGTAACTTTGCCATCCCCATCGGCATCGCTCTATTTGGAAGCATCGCAGGCATGTTCATGACCAATGCAGATCTGGGCAATTTCTGTCCTTACTCACTTATGATGCTCGGCATGAATTCCAATCAGAACGAAGACGTACTCTCCTCTTTTGCAGGCACAGCTTCTTTTTTTGCTTCCGTCATCCTCTTCTTTCTTCTTTTCTTCGGCTGTGCCGTCTGGTGGCTCAGGACAAAAGATGTACGTTCCTGATAAATGTATTTCTGACCGGAAAATGTATCCGCTCTCAGAAAAAGCCGGGGAGGCCTTTATAGACAAAGACCTCCCCGGTTCCCGTATCATAAGATTATTCTATCTGCTGTATTGCGGCACACTTTCTTCATAGTCGTCGTCTTTGTGACATTTTTTCTCTCCGCAGATTGCATACTCCAGTTTTTCCTTCAGAATCTCTTCCAGATTGGTCACCGCCTCCAGAAGTTTGCGAACACTACAGTTCAATTCAAATAATTCCTTTGTGGAAACCTCCTGCATGCAGATGATTGCCTGCATTTTTTCACCCTCTGCATTTAAAATGTGCGCCAAAGCAGCTTCCTGCAGAGCAATTGATTCAATGATATCTGTAAGGGCCTGTTCTTTTGTCCCTGTTCCCGGTGTGATGATCGGCATTCCCATGTTATATTCTCCTGATTTCTATTTTTTATCAGACAGGCTTTGCATTTGCTTCATTGCCTTTCTGTACTTTATATTATGCAATCTTCGCCGTTTCGTCACAAATCTCTCCAAAAATCGAGGAATTACGCCAGATGCCAGATATCCCGGTTGTACTCCTCGATGGTTCTGTCTGAGGAGAAGAATCCCGCTTTTGCGATATTGACCAGCGCCTTTTTCGCCCATTCTTTCTGATCCGTATAGGCAGTAAGCGCCTGTTCTTTCGCCTTCTTATAGGAATCAAAATCCAGCAGAGTCATAAACCAGTCTTTATTGATCAGCTCATTTTTCAGCCGTTCCAGATGTTCTTTCTGTCCCACCTGAAGCATGATATCACTGGTGATAAAGTCAATAGCTGCCCGGATGGCCGGATTATTTTCATAATAATTCCTTGCGACATAGTCTCCTTTGGCGTAATGTTCGATCACCTCTCCGCTGGAAGCGCCGAATACAAAAATATTATCATCGCCGACCTCCTGATGAATCTCCACATTTGCTCCATCCTCTGTTCCAAGGGTTACCGCACCGTTTAGCATGAATTTCATGTTTCCGGTGCCGCTTGCCTCCTTGGACGCCAGAGATATCTGCTCAGAAATGTCACAGGCCGGAATCAGTTTCTCTGCCTTTGTCACGTTATAATTTTCCACCATAACAACTCTCAGATATTTGTTGGCTTCCGGATTGTTGTTAATGATTTCCTGCAGACAGAGAATCAGATGGATAATATCTTTGGCGATAGTGTATGCCGGAGCTGCTTTTGCGCCAAAGATGGCTGTAACAGGAGCTGCCGGAATCTTTCCTGCCTTTATCTCCAGATATTTGTCAATGATATAGAGAGCGTTTAACTGCTGGCGCTTATATTCATGAAGACGTTTTACCTGAATATCAAAGATAGTGTCCGGGCTGATGGTCACATTCTGTGTTTCTTTCAAGTATGCGCAAAGATTCTCTTTGTTCCTGTGCTTGATTTCCATCAGTTTCGTGAGCACAGCGTCATCATCTTTATACTGAAGCAATTTGGAAAGCTCAGAAGCATCCTTTTTGAAACTGTCTCCAATGAGAGACTCGATGTAATCCGACAACATCGGATTGCAGTGAAGAAGCCAGCGGCGGAAAGTGATTCCGTTTGTTTTATTATTAAATTTTTCCGGATAGATCCGGTAAAAATTGTTAAGCTCGGAGTTTTTAAGAATCTCTGTGTGAAGCGCGGCCACGCCGTTTACGCTGAAACCGTAGTGAATGTCGATATGGGCCATATGAACCGTATCGTACCGGTCGATGATGGCAACGCTCTCATCCTCATATTTTCTTCTTACCTTGTCGTCCAGCACTTCGATGATCGGCACAAGCTGCGGCACCACCTTTTTTAGATAAGTGACCGGCCATTTTTCCAGCGCCTCCGCAAGAATAGTGTGGTTTGTATAAGCGCAGGTTCTTGCTGTCACGTCGATGGCTGCATCCATATCCATTCCTCTTTCCACCAGAAGACGAATCAGCTCCGGAATCACCATGGTCGGATGAGTGTCGTTAATCTGGATCACCGCGTAATCCGGCAGATCGTAGAGGCTGCATCCCTTTGCCACGCACTCGTCCAGAATGAGCTGAGCGCCGCTGCTCACCATAAAATACTGCTGGTAGATTCGAAGCAGGCGGCCATTCTCATCTCCATCGTCCGGATATAAGAATAGGGTCAGGTTTTTCTTTATGTCTTCCTTATTAAATTGAATTCCATCTTCCACAATGGATTCATCCACAGAATCTATATCAAAAAGATGCAGCTTATTGGTCTGATTATTATAGCCGGTTACTTCCACATCATACATTCTTGCTTTTACATCAAAGCCGTTGAAGGACACCGGATAGACCACGTCGGTTCTCTGCAGCCAGGATTTCTCTTTGATCCACGGATTCGGCGTCTCTTTCTGCAGATGATTTTCAAATTCTTGTTTAAACAGCCCCAGATGATAGTTTAAACCAATACCATCGCCGGAAAGCCCCAGAGTGGCGATAGAATCCAGAAAACAGGCTGCCAGACGTCCCAAGCCTCCGTTTCCGAGGGACGGCTCCGGCTCCACTTCCTCAATATCAGTCAGATTTTTCCCATTGGCCGCGAGAATTTCTTTGATATCTTTGTAGATACCCAGATTGATCATATTGTTGGAAAGCAGTTTGCCAATCAAAAATTCAGCAGAAATGTAATACAATTTCTTTTTGCTTTCTGCACTCTCTTTCTGTGCCGCCATTTCCTGCACCATGGACAGCAGCGCGTCATATATTTCCTCGTTGGACGCCTGGGCGATTTCCTTTCCTAGAAGTCCCGTCAATGTCTCCTGTAATTGTTTTGCCTGATACATTCTATTTTCCTCCTTCAATCATTTCCTTTTTAAATGTTTGTTTATACTACGCATTATAATCAGATTTTCTCCTTTTCTCTTGCAAAATACACTTTATTTATTGTACAATACTATCATTCACAGTTATCAAAAGGGAGTTTCAATTTATGAATATCAGCGAATACCAGAATTATCACGAAACTAAAAGCCACACCAGCTCCGAGTTTCCCTACAATACATATCTATGCTCCATCCCCCTTGATTTTGCCCTGGTTCCCCTGCATTGGCATTCAGAACTGGAACTGATCGTCATCAAAAAAGGACGCGGCATCGTCTCTGTGGATCTGGAGCGCCGCCCGGTCTGCGCCGGCGATATTGTGTTTATCCGTCCCGGACAACTCCATTCCATTGAACAGGATGACCGCCAGTCCATGGAATATGAAAATATACTTTTTAAAGAAAATCTTCTGATCACAAGCCGAGCTGATCTTTGTGCCCGGCAGTTTTTATACCCGCTTCTGTCCGGGGAAATTCCATCGGCCACTTTTTTTACCCCTGCTCTTTCATGTTATAAAGCAGTGACAGATTGTTTTCAGCAGATTGATCTTCTCTGCGCCGCCCGGCCGGAAGGATATCAGCTGGCGGTCAAGGGCGTTTTATTCCATTTTTTCTTCATCCTCATCTCCAATCAAAAAAACATGGAAGAAAAAACGGCTCCCCAGTCCAAGGCTCTGGAAAAGCTGAAAACCATCCTCAAATATGTGGAAGAACACTATGACGAACGCATCACCATCGATCACATGGCAGAACTGACCTACTACAGCAAATCCCACTTTATGAAATTTTTCAAAACACATATGGGCAGCAGTTTTATCGAGTATCTCAACGATTACCGGCTTACCATGGCGGAACGGATGCTCCGCAGCAGCGATGATTCCGTCCTGGAAATTGCCGGAAAAAGCGGTTTTGAAAATCTTTCTTATTTTAACCGTATGTTCAAAAGAAAATACGGGTGCTCTCCGGGAAAGTGGAGAAACCGACTGACAGAAGAATATACGGTGAACTAAAAAAAGACAGACACCCTGCCGTCAGCCGATGGCTGACGACAAAACGTCTGTCTGTATCCCTCTATTTTTTATGTTGTTACTGCTATTTCGCCCGTCCGTACCGCTTTGTGATGGCCGCAAACTTCCCGCGGACTTCCTGGGAAAACTCACCCGGCAGCAGCCGCCATTTCCAGTTATTTCCCGTGGTGGACGGGGTATTCATTCTGGTTTCGTTGCCATAACCGAAAATATCCTGCATTGGAATAACGCAGAGCTTTGCAACACTGCGCATTGCTCCACAGATGAGCGGCAGATACATTTTCTCATCAGCGATCTGCTCAGCACAAAAATATTCTCTCACCATCTGCTTTTCTTCCTCCTGCAGTCCATGGCAGAACCAGCCTGTCACCGTCTCATTATCATGGGTTCCGGTGTACACCACACAGTTCTCCTGGTAATTATGCGGCAGATAATCAGAAGCGCTTCCTGTATCTCTGGAATCAAAAGCAAACTCCAGGACTTTCATACCTGGAAATCCGGTATCCTTTACCAGTTTCCGAACAGAATCTGTCACATACCCCAAGTCCTCCGCGATAATTTCCTTGCCCGGCAGCACTTCCTTTGCCTTTAAGAAGAGCTCAAGCCCCGGTCCTTTCTCCCAATGTCCGCCGACTGCGGTGGTTTCTCCATAAGGAATAGAATAATATTCATCGAATCCGCGGAAGTGGTCAATGCGCACCACATCGTACATGGAGTAGCAAAAAGACAGCCGTTCCATCCACCAGCGGTATCCCGTCTTCTTATGGTATTTCCAGTCATAAAGCGGATTGCCCCAGAGCTGTCCTGTGGCGGAAAATCCGTCCGGCGGACAGCCGGCCACAGCCAGAGGATACCCGTTCGCATCAAACTGGAACAACTCTTTTCCTGCCCACGCGTCGGCGCTGTCCAGAGACACATAGATTGGAATGTCTCCGATGATCTTGATTCCCTGGTCGTTGGCATATTTTTTGAGCGCCTTCCACTGCCGCTGAAATTCAAACTGGAGAAATTCATAAAAACAGATATCTTCCGAGAGCGCCGCCTTTTTCTCTTCCAGCAAATGTACATCACGGAAGCGGAGACCGTCCTCCCACTCTGTCCATGGCTTCTCTCCATTTTCTTTTTTTAACGCCATATAGAGAGCATAATCCGGCAGCCACCGGACATTAGCTTTTACAAATTCCTGAAAATCCGCATCTTTTTCGATATGACTTCTGTGAAATGCTTTCCGCAGCAGAGGTAAGCGGTTCTCATATAATTTCTCATAATCCACAAATCGCGGATTGTCTCCAAAGGAAACCGCCTCACATTTCTCCTTTGTGAGCCAGCCGCGGGCGATAAGGGTATCCGGATCGATAAAATAAGGATTACCCGCAAACGTAGAAAAAGACTGATACGGAGAATCCCCGTATCCCGTCGGTCCCAGCGGCAGAATCTGCCAGCAGGACTGCCCCGTTTCTTTTAGCTGGTCCACAAATTCATACGCTTCCGCCGAAAAACAGCCGATGCCGTATTTCGACGGAAGACTGCTCACCGGGAGCAATATTCCACTTTCTCTCATGACAGATTCCTCCTTATTACGAATCATATTTTTCTATTTCAACCGCTACCCCAAAATGATCAGATATTACCGGTTCTTCTCCTCCGGAAAAGACAACCTTCGAAGAGAGTACACGCATCTCCCCGTCGGTCCAGATGTAATCAATTCTCATTCCTCTGGTCTTCTCATTTTCCCAGCCATCGATGGCGCCCGGCACTGTGATTCCATCGTCTTTTGTCTCCGCAATCTCCCAGGTATCTTTCCACCCGAGATCTTTTACCATAGAATACCCTTCTCCGTGCACATGAGCCGGACTGTTAAAGTCTCCCATGAGCAGAACACAGGGCTTTTTTTCCGGCAGCGCATCGTCGCTGTCGGAAGTCCGGTAATCAATCTTGCAGGAACACAGTCCGGGAGGGAATACAGAATTCTTCGCAGGCTCTGTACAGAAAATATGTTCCTGCAGCCGCTGCATCTGCTCCCGGAAAGGCTCCTCCTCGTCCTGCCACCATCCCAGATGTACATCATAAAACCAATAAATATGTTTCTGAAGTTTCACTGACACCCCAAGTACTTTGCGGGTTTTCCAGTTATCAAAGGAATCCTGCCGGGAAACTGTAAAAAAATCGGTTTCCCGGATCGGACGACGGCTGAAGATTGCAAGTCCCTCATCATATTTTCCATATCCCTGTTTGATCCCGCCCCAGGTCCAGTGATAGGGTTGCCCGGCTTCGGCAAGGACTCCGGCAAGAAGGCAGGCCGCATTATCTTCTTTCAGTGCAATGCCGCTATTACAGGGATGATATCCTGCAGGGATCTCCCCCTGCCAATGCGCCGCTTCAGAGGTTTGTCCGCACTCCTGCAGCGCCGCGATATCCACCTGATTCTTCCGCATGTACTCTGCCAGGAAATGTATGGTTTTATCAAGCTCTTCCCGCCTGAAATCACGGGCATGGCTGTTCATATTTAAAGTTAGTATTATCATTTTTCACACTCCTGCTATGATTGATTTCTTTCAATAAATTACAGCATAACACTCCCGCCGGAATATGGCAATATCAATGGAACGGTTATAAAATATCGTTAATGTCAGATTTCAAAACATCGGCTTTTGGTCCGTAGACAGCCTGGATACCGTTGTCTTTCTTGATCAGACCCATGGCTCCCTCCGCTTTCCATTCCGGAAGTTCCGCTACTTTATCCACATCTTTGACGGTCACACGAAGTCTTGTCATACAGGCATCCACGAGGGTGATATTTTCTCTGCCACCCAGGAGCGCGATAATCCTCTCTACTTTCTCGCTTCCCTGTCCGGCGGCCGCTTTTCCGCCTTCTTCTTCCTCTTCTTCCATGTAATTTCCAAGACGTCCCGGCGTCGCATATTTAAATTTGCCAATCATAAAGTAAGCGACAAAATAACCAATGATAAAGAACGCTACCACACAGATGATAAAGTGGATGATATCTCCTCCAAGCCCCGCCTTTATGGACATCGGAATTCTTGTGAAAAACTCCAGATTACCAAAGGAATGAAGTCTCAGATCGATAATTCCTGCCATCGCAAAAGCACATCCCTGTAACACTGCATAAATCACATACAACGGCAGCGCCGCAAACATGAACATGAACTCCAAAGGTTCCGTAACACCAGTCAGGAATACAGCGGCGACGGTGGAGAAAAAGATGGATTTATATTGTTTCTTTCTGTCCGGTTCCACTCTTCTGAACATAGCCAGTGCGATACCAAGAAGAAGTCCTGTCGCACCAATCATCTGTCCCACTTTGAAACGAGCAGGAGTTACCGTTGTTAAAAGGTTCTGGTAAGCCGCCATATCACCGGCGTCTTTCAAATTGATCAGATCAGTGACCCATGCGAGCCACAGCGGATCCTGTCCAAATACCTGTGTTCCGGCATTGGCTCCTGTGAGAATAGTATAAGTACCTCCAAATGAAGTATAGTTCATCGGTATAGTCAGCATATGATGAAGGCCGAACGGAAGCAGAAGTCTTTCCAGCGTTCCGTATACAAACGGAGCAAGAATCGGGGAGGTATCGGAAGAATTGGCGATCCAGATACCAAAGTTATTGATTCCTGTCTGTACAACCGGCCAGATAATACTTAAAATAATGGCTGTCACTGCGGAATAGAAAACAACAACCAGCGGCACGAAACGTTTTCCGTTAAAGAAGGAAAGCGCATCCGGCAGCTTACGGAAGTTGTAATATTTATTATAGGCGTTAGCGCCAACAAAACCGGAGATAATACCTACAAACACGCCCATATTTAAAGCCGGTTTTCCTAAAATATCAACAAAGTAATCAGCTACTAAAATTTCCTGTCCAAATAATGTATGAGTCACAGCCGCAGGATCTGCCAGCATATCGCTGGATACACCCAAAACCGCACCGGTGATTACATTGATCAGACAGAAGGCAATAACCGCAGCAAAAGCTCCGCCTGCCCGCTCTTTTGCCCACGAACCACCGATGGCTGCAGCAAAAAGAATATGCAGGTTGTTAATGATTGCCCATCCGATTTCTGCCACCGTAGTACCAATGGTATTTACAACAGAAATATCTCCTCCGACAATAACAATCAGGTTACCAATACTGATCATAAGACCTGCCGCCGGCATAACGGCAATGACGGTCATCAGCACTTTTCCAAGTTTCTGCAGAAAGTCGAAATTAATAGGAAACTTTTTCTTATTTCCATCTTTCTTCGCTCTTTTTTTCGTTTCCTTTGCCACTTCTTTATTTTCTTTTACCACGTTACTGCTGCCGCCCTTCTGGTTACCTTCAGCAGACAGGGCAATTTTTTCTTTTACAGCCTCCGGCGGCGCCTGCGGCTCTTTTGAACGGATCAATACTTCTTTTGCATTTGTTTCGCCATACTGAAACATGAGTTCATCGTATTCCACCCCGCCGCAGACAATCACTGGCGTGATGGTTTCCACATGATTGTTTTTCAGGTAATCCAGATCTACCTCTGCCACCAGGTCTCCGGCTTTTACTTTATCGCCGACTTTCACTTTTGAAACAAAGCCTTTACCCTTCAGGTTCACTGTCTCCAGACCAAAATGTACAATCATCTGGATACCGTCCTCAGTTTCAAAACCATAGGCATGCAGAGAATCCGTGATCGTTGTGATGGTTCCATCCACCGGACTGTAAATTTTTCCTTCTTCCGGAATAATTGCCACGCCATCCCCCAGGACTTTTTGTGCAAACACTTCATCCGGAACCTGCTCCAGAGGAATGACTTTTCCTTTTACCGGAGCTAAAATCGTCATTTTTTTCATTTTCTTTCCTCCATTTTGTTTACAAAGCTTTTTGTTGCATTATGTTTGCGTTATTTTTGCGCTTTTGTTGCATTAAATATACTCCACAAACCTATATTTTGCAATTACATTTTTCGCAATTTTCACAGATTCTGTGTTTTTCACAAAAAATAATAAGCATTTTTATTCAAAATATCCAACGCCTATTATTTACGCAAATTCTGTGCAAATATTACGCAAACCACTTTATTGACATTTTCTTTTGTTTTTTTTATAATCAATCCTATAAAGATAATCATAATACAGGAGGCATTTATGAACGTTACCATAAAGGAAGTTGCAAAGCTCGCCGGCGTCTCTCCGTCAACCGTGTCCCGTACCTGTTCCGATCATCCTTCTATCAGTGCCCAGACAAAAGAACGAGTCCGCAAAGCCATGCAGCAGCTGGGCTATGAGCCAGGCAATACCGGGCTGTCCATGCAGAACAACAAAACCATAGGTATTGTTCTCCCTGTTTCCGAAGACGATACCTATGAAAATGCATTTTTTCTGGAAACCATGCGCGGCATCAGTCTCTTCTGCAACCAGAAGCAGTATTTCACTACTCTGATTACCGGTTCTTCCAACGAAGAGCTTCTTTCCGCCATCCGAAGTATGGTCAAAGAAAATCACCTGGACGGCATTATTTTGCTTTACTCCAACGAACAGGATCCAATTATTGATTATTTATACGAAAATGGTATTCTTTTTGTACAGATCGGCAAAGCTTCCCAGTATCCGGGCGAGACCATCTGCATTGATAACGACAATATCCTTGCGGCAAGGGAAGCCGTCAATCACCTGTATAAATTGGGACACCGGAAGATTGGCTATGTCGGCACAGATTTAAAACGTATTTTTTCTGCCGACCGCAAAGCTGGATATATGCTTGCTCTGGCAGAAAATAATGTTCCTTTTCAGGAAAACTACTATCTGGAGATGCCGCAGGTTCCAAAAAATAAGACTAACAGACTTCTTCGCTTTCTTTCCCGTGAAGACCGCCCCACCGCAGTGCTTGTCAGCGACGATATTCTTGCCATGGTTCTGGAAAAGACGGCGTTCGAACTTCATCTTCAGATTCCGGAGGATTTATCTATTATTTCCTTCAATAATTCTCTTTTTTCCAAGCTGTCTTCTCCACAGCTGACGTCCATCGACATCAACTCCCGCCAGCTTGGCATTGAAGCAGCCTCACAGATGATCAACCATATCGAAAATCCGGGACTGCTGGCCACCAAAATCATTGTGCCGCATTTTATGATCGAGCGGCAAAGCTGTGCGCCGCCTAAGGCGCCCCGATAAAAGAGGTACTCATGAATATTTATATTGACGAATCCGGCTCCATCGACCGGCACGCCCTGCCCAACCATCACTTTATCATCGCGATGATACATGTACTGGATATTGACAAGCTTTCCAAATCGTTTAAACGATTTGTGTCCGCCAATTATGCCCGCCTTTTGGAGCTGGATCAGGATAAGACCGAACCGCACACCGGAAAAATATTAAAGACCGGAGGAAAAATGTTCCGCAACGGAAAGTTCCGGGAACTGAAAGGCGTACAATTCGACCGTGATATGAAGCTTCGGTTCGTAGATTATTTCACCCGCAGCAGATATTTTGAAATCTACTACATAAGAATTGCCAACCATGAACTGCAGGAACATTTATTTGACAACAGCGCCCGCATTTTTAACTACTCCGTCCGGCTTGCTCTGGAACATTTTATCACCGCCGGACTGTTGCCCGATGAAGATTGTCATCTGCAGCTTGATGAAAGAAATGAAAAAAAGGAAGCGCGGCATTTTCTGGAAAATTATCTGAATACAGAACTGGTCGTCGGAGGCTCCGCCCGCGGGCGGTTCAGCGTCGCCTATTTTGATTCTGCGGAAAACCGTCTGATACAAGTTGCGGATATCTTTGCCAATCTTCTCTATTCTCAGGAACAGACCGGTCAATATGCAAAAGAACTTGGCATGCTCCGCAAAGCCGGAATGCTTCGGTACATTTTTGATTTTCCGCCTGCGGACAGCAAAAAATGCATTGACATTCCCGAGTCGCTGTGTTAATATGATTATAACAACAGTAAGTCCTGTTCCAGCGCCGTTTTCTAGGTAAATGTCATGTGTTGGCATCGCTCCCAGGCAATTGAAGAAAAGAGTACGACCAGTCGTTGACTGGTCTATTTTTTTGCTTCTCAGAAAGCGGCGTTTCTTTTTCCTCTCCCATCAAATTCACCTGTCATTATTTTATTCCTGTATTTTTTTATATAAGATGCCCATTGACGTGTGATAACCACAGGATGTACAATGAGCATGCATAAAATAATTTACTTTTTTTACAAAGTTTTTTGCATGATACAGCAGATATAGCTAATATTTTTATTTTTTTAAGGAGAACACCATGAAGCTGAAGATGAAATATTTTACGCTGCTGACACTGAGCACTCTTCTCATGGCTGTCGGTATATACTTCTTTAAGTTCAGCAACAACTTTACTTTTGGCGGTATTACCGGTCTGGCTGTCTTAGTCGCAAAGACAGGTCTGATTTCTGCCAGTGATTTCTCTTTTTTGGCAAACATTTTTTTATTGCTGCTGGGACTGGTCGTACTCGGAAAAGAATTCGCCGCCAAAACAGCATACTGTACCATACTGCTGTCCGTCGCTCTGTCGGCTCTGGAACGAATTTACCCTATGACGGCTCCGTTGACCGACGAACCGATGCTGGAGCTTATGTTCGCTATCGCTCTCCCGTCTCTGGGATCCGCCGTCCTGTTTAATCTGGGCGCATCAAGCGGCGGAACGGATGTCATTGCCATGATTGTTAAAAAGAACACCAGCTTTGATATAGGAAGCGCCCTGATGGCCTCGGACTTCTTTATCACTCTTGCCGGCTGTTTTGTTTTCGACATCAAAACAGGTCTTTATTCCTTCGTGGGACTGGCAGTACGCTCTTTCATGATCGATGGATTTATCGAGAGCCTGAACCTGTCCAAATATTTTAATATCGTCTGCTCTGATCCGGAACCTATTTGTGACTATATTGAACACAGCCTCCACAGGGGCGCAACAATCGTTAATGCAAAGGGCGCCTTCACCGGTAAAAGCAATTACATCATCATGACCGCTTTAAACCGGGTGGAAGCTGTGAAACTTCGTAATTACATAAAAAGGAATTCCCCAGATGCTTTTCTGCTCATCTCCAACACCAGCGAAATCATCGGAAAAGGATTCCACTCTGTATGACGAACCAACAGACAAGACACAGACATTAATGCTGGACGTTATCCGCCTTTAACCGGGAAGCCCCGTCAAAATATTGTTCATGAAGCGCAATCAATTTATGATCGTAGTTTACACGAACCTCGCACTTTCTGTCGAATATCATAACATTTTCTTCATCGGCTGTACACGCAGGCCATACCGGACAGATTGCCTCTGGTGAATCTTCACCGGCTTTCAGTTCCGGTTCTCCGGTGCGGGCGAACTGAGCCCACGCAGAACTCATCTGCTGTTCCAGTATTTTTGCTTCTTTTGAATCGTTGCACACCGGAACTTTCTCGATATTATGGAATACAAACGGAATCTCCGAACAATGCCATGCCGGCTTGCCGCCGTCAAGAGCAAAATTATATGTGAACATATACGAATAAGTTTTGCTTTCCACAGATTTGCCTCTCTCCTTGATGATCGCAATCTCCGGTGAACGGATAAAATTGTCAAGCGACAGCAAGTCCAGGATATGTTTGTCCGGATATGTTTCCCTGAATAAGGCTTCCAGTCTTGAGGCTCCCTCTCCAAGCTGCTCTTTTAGCATCTGCTGAATCTTTTCCTCTGGATATTCCCATTTACCGTTAATACCATGATCAAAATCGAACTCGCCAAACACACTGCCTACCATAAGCGGGATCTGTTTGGCCCTCTCGCAGAAACCGTGCTCAAGAGGATTGCCCAGATAATATTCATTTTTCACCGGACAGCGGGCAGTTTCATAACCTTCCTCTGCCAGTTCTTTCTCAATCTTTGTATATTCTTCCACCAGCTGCCGATAAGGCATATTCTCCAGCGTACCTTTATCTGCCAGTCCTTTTTCACGCATCTTCTCTACAAACACATGATTGACCGTCTTATCCTGATCAAACATATCAGCTACCACACCGCTTTGTACAATGCCCTTATGGAACAGAGTATTTGCTTCCGGCGTCTGCATCAATGTGAGAACCTTCATGCCGCCGCCGGACTGCCCGAACAAAGTGACATTATCCGGGCTGCCGCCAAAGGCTGCGATATTATCCTGAATCCAGCGAAGCGCCGCCACAATGTCCGCATTGCCAAGATTGCCTGTGTTCCAGTAGCTTTCGTCAACTTCTGACAAATCCCAGTAACCAAGAATATTCAACCGGTGATTAAGAGAAACCACCACTATATCCTCATGAACGGAAAGGTTTCTTCCCTCATAAGCCAGCTGCTCAATAGAAGAACCATCGTCAAAAGCTCCCCCGTGAAGCCATACCATAACTGGTTTCGCCGCAGTTTTGTCCATACTCGTCGTCCAGATATTCAAATATTGGCAGTCTTCCCGCGACGGCCAGTACTGATGCGGAACCATGATCTCATTATTAGCCACCGGCTTTTTCATAATCTCTGCCACATATCCGTAGGACAGCGCGTCCTTTATTCCTTCCCAGGATTCCGGTTCTTCGGGCATTTGAAAACGCCGGGCATCAGCGTATTTAATCCCCTGAAAGGTGAAGCAGCCATCCAGATAAAATCCCCTCACCTTTCCATATTTTGTTTCAGCCACCGGATAATCATCTCTACATACAAACATTTCCTGTCTCCCTCCATTTTTCTATGCCTTTCCCACTGTTCCTTTGCGCGCAGCTGTTAACAGCCGCACAACAGCTGTTTTTATTATACGAAGTTGTTTTTTTTATGTCAATTTCTTTTATTGTGAGACAACTAAAAGAAACATCAGAAAATACATGCCCACAAAAAAGAATCCTGCACTGCAGGATTCCGTCAAAAATCTATTCTGTCAACTTTTTTCTGTTTCACTCCGTTTTGCCTCCCGCAGCTCTCTCCTCCGTTCCTGCAGCATGGCATCCAGTTCTTCAAGCACTTCTTTGGACGGTTCTTCCATATATCCGGGATAGACTTCATATCCAAAACCGAACCAGTTGCCGATACCAGAAAACAAGGCGCCTGCAATCAGGAATAAAACAGTCAGCACCTGCGCCACTCTCCTCCCGCCATGCAGGAATGCCGTCACATGAGGGGCGAACAAAAACATCAGGACAAATAAAAAATATGACAAAAAAGACAGGGCAATATAAAAATCCGGGTTTTTCCATCTTCCCGTTTTTTTTCGTTCTTTGAAAAAAGAGTACATTAGCATACCTCCTGAAGTCTGAAAATTATCTTTGGCTAAATATCTGGTTATATAAAAAGACAGCGTAAAATGACAAAAAGAATCAGTTGCCGGCAAAATAATTCATATCTTTTATTAGTATTTTATATCTTTTTGCTGTTTATGGCAATAGCTTCTTTAAAAAGATTGCCATTTTATATAAAAATTTTCATTTTTTCCATATGCTCTTTATGGAAAAAAACGCCTTGGCAGCATTATCTTTCCAATCTGACAAACTGGCATTTTCCTCCATTGCCTGATACACTTTCGTTCTCTCTTCATCAGTGAACACACTCTTATCAGCATATACAAAAAATGCAAACAGCACTGCACAGAGCGCCAGGCGGATTCGAAAAAAAACTGCATACGGAAGATACTCCTCTTCCGTCTTATCCAGATATTTTTGTTCCTGCCAGGACAAAGCTCTCCTTCTTCTGTCGTATTGATTTATTTTTCCGGATTGTCCCGTTCTGACAGATTTGTTCCGGACTGCGGCATTATTTCTCCGGATATTGTACTCTTTTTGAGTCATAGCATCTTCCCTTTTTCATCGTCAATTACTACATCCTATGAAAAAAGGCAAAAAAATATGTGCCAGACAATATCGCTCTGGCACATATATCTTATGCAAAAGGTTTCCTGCAGATCAGTTTTTGAAACTGTGGATAGGCGCCGGGATTCTTCCTCCGCGGTTGATAAACGCCTCACAGCCGAACGGATTCACCGGCATGATCGGCGCGTATCCGAGAAGTCCGCCGAATTCCACCGTGTCGCCGACTTTTTTGCCGATGACCGGGATGATGCGGACGGCCGTTGTCTTCTGGTTTACCATACCGAGGGCCATCTCATCGGCGATGATACCGGAGATGGTTGCCGCGCTGGTGTCACCCGGAATGGCGATCATGTCAAGCCCCACGGAGCAGACACAGGTCATGGCTTCCAGCTTCTCCAGAGTGAGAGCGCCGGCTTCCACCGCATCGATCATCCGCTGATCTTCGCTGACCGGAATGAACGCACCGCTCAAGCCTCCCACATAGGAAGAAGCCATAACGCCGCCTTTCTTCACCTGATCATTGAGCAATGCCAGCGCTGCCGTAGTTCCCGGTGCTCCGGCATATTCCAGGCCGATCTCTTCCAATATCTCTCCCACGCTGTCGCCGATGGCCGGTGTCGGAGCCAGAGAAAGGTCGATAATTCCAAAAGGCACATCCAGACGGCGTGACGCCTCCTTGGCCACCAGCTGTCCCACACGTGTCACTTTGAAAGCTGTCTTCTTGATGGTCTCGCAGAGAACCTCAAAGTTCTCGCCGCGCACCTGCTCGATGGCTCTCTTTACCACGCCAGGGCCGCTGACGCCCACATTGATGATGCAGTCCGCCTCGGTCACGCCGTGGAAGGCGCCCGCCATGAACGGATTGTCATCCGGTGCATTGGTAAATACCACAAACTTGGCATTGCCGATGCCATCCTGGTCCCTGGTGCGCTCTGCTGTCTCAAGAATGATCTCGCCCAGACGCTTTACCGCATCCATGTTGATACCGGTCTTGGTGGAGCCCACATTGACGGAACTGCACACCCGCTCTGTCACCGCCAGCGCCTCCGGGATGGAGGACAACAGAAATTCATCCGCTCTGGTCATTCCCTTATTGACAAGAGCGGAATATCCGCCGATAAAGTTCACGCCCACCTCGCGGGCACAGCGGTCAAGCTCCTTCGCGATGCGCACGAAATCTGCCGGTTCCTTGCAGCAGCGTCCGCCCACCAGAGCAATCGGGGTCACGGAAATACGTTTGTTTACAACCGGGATTCCGTACTCCCGCTCGATCTCGTTTCCCACCTGCACAAGATTTCTGGCTTTGGATGTAATCTTTTTATGTATATTCTCACATACTTCTTCCACATTATCTCCCACACAGTCAAGGAGACTGATTCCCATGGTAATCGTACGAACATCCAGATTCATCTCATGAATCATCTTATTGGTTTCGATAACCTCATTAATATTCAGCATAATATCCTCCTGTATTTACGACAGCCGTATCTGTCCGGCCGCCGGCAGCCGCCGGTTTCCGGCAATCTGCTGCTCCTTTCTTTTATCCGGACAGCTGTTTCAGATCCGATGCATCATTTCAAAAATTTCCGCATGCTGTGCCTGAATCTTTACGCCGATTTCTTCTCCGATCTGCTCCAGTTCCATCGCCATATCCGGAAATGTTTTATGCACCTCGTCGGATTCCACAATCATCATCATATTAAAATAACCACCGGTGATCGTCTGGTTGATATCGAGAATATTGATTTTATTATTAGCCAGATACGTACATACCTTTGCGATAATTCCCACAGAATCCTTGCCAATTACAGTGATAATCGTTTTTTTCATTGTCTTTCCTCCATATATTTTAAAGCGGCTCTCCGCCGCTTTTTTACAGTACAAAGGTAGGTGCATATCTGTCCGCTACCCGCATTGTAAAATTCTCTTTTTCCATGTCAATATTATGGGCCAGCAGCTCAACCTTTACAGTCTCATAAGCAAGCTCTCCATAATTATTTTCTTTACTCAAATGTCCCAGGAATACATTCCGGCAGTTTTTACCGATAACCCTTGACAGAAACTGCCCGGCACGCTCATTGGACAGATGTCCGGTATTGCCCATGATTCGCCGCTTAAGAGGATAAGGATACGGTCCCACCATGAGCATATTCAGGTCATGGTTTGCCTCCACCAGCAGCGACTCGCATCCCTGCATCTTCTCCACCAGATAATCATCATAGGTGCCAAAATCCGTGGCGATTCCCACCTTGGAATTCTCATCCTGAAAGGTGTAGCAGACCGGGTCCGCCGCGTCATGCAGGATGCTCGACGCCTCCACCTTCACGCCATCGATCGTAAAAGGTTGATCCGGTGTTACGGAGGTAAACAGATCCGGATTCATACTGCCCAGAGACTTGGTTTGCAGGATCCGGTCGATGGTCTTTGCCGTGGCGTACACCGGCACCGGATATTTCCTCAGAAATACGCCGAGACCGCTGATGTGATCCACATGCTCGTGGGTTACAAAAATCCCGTCAATATTTTCCGGTTTTATCTCCATCTCCGCCAGTCCTTCCACAATCCGCTTCCGGCTGATGCCTGCATCCACCAGAAAATGGGAAGACTGATTCCCTATGTAAATACAATTGCCGCTGCTTCCGCTGGCAATACTTGCTAATTCCATATATTTTCATCCTTCTTTGCTCCGCCACAAAAAGGGCGGTCCTTTTTCATCCATCCGACTTGTCCGTACGGACGCTTCGGAAGGTCACAGCTGCTCTCTTCCGCCTCTGCCGTAAACCAGCACAGACGCTCAGAGATGTTCATTATACATCAAAACTTACCGCACGTAAACCTTCCTCACGAAAAATCTTTACAAGCTGCTCCCGCAGGCTTTCCACATCGCCGTTGTTGTCTATAATCCGGCTGCAGTGGCTGCGAAACGCCTCTTCTCCAAGCTGCTGCGCCATGATGGAGCGGCTTTTCTCTTCAGTATATCCCCGGCCTTCCATGAGCCGCCTGATTCTTATCTCTTCACTGACATACACATACCAGAGTTCATCGAGAATCTCCTCGTACCCGCTCTCAATGAGAAGCGCCGCCTCCAGCGCGATGACCGATACATTTCCTTCCTCCCGAAAACGGGCGATGCGGGACAGTATCTCCTGTTTCACATTGGGATGGGTGATAGCATTGAGTCTCTGCAGCTGTTCCGGATGCCCAAACACGATCCGGGACAGGGCGGGACGGTCAATACGTCCCTCCCCGTCGAGAATCTCCGTGCCAAACTCCGCGACTATCTGTCGGTAGCTGACTGCTCCCGGTTCCATGAGGTCATGGGCCACCAGATCCGCCAGAATCACCCCGGCGCCAAACTCTTTTTCCAGAAGTTCCATGACGACGCTTTTGCCGGAGCCCACGCCGCCGGTGACACCGATGACAGGAATCCGGCGCTTTGTATCTGCTTCTTTGCTGTTATTTTGCCTCATACCACGTCTTACCCTTCTCTATATCTACAACCAGCGGTACGCTTAAGTCCGCGGCTCCCATCATCTCTTCCTTCAGTATCCTGTACACTTCCTCCGTCTCCTCTTCCTTCGTCTCGATGAGAAGCTCATCGTGAATCTGCAGAATCAGGCGGGAAGACAGCTGCTCTCCCCTGAGACGGCGGCTCACCCGGATCATGGCAATCTTGATAATATCCGCCGCTGTTCCCTGAATGGAAGAATTCATGGCCGCCCGCTCGCCGAAGCTTCTCTGCATGAAGTTGCTGGAAGAAAGCTCCGGTATCGGACGAATCCGTCCGTACAGCGTCTTCACATAACCGTGTTCTTTGGCAAAGGCCACGTTGCCGTCCAGATAAGTCTTGATACCCGGATAGGTGGCAAAATACCGCTCGATATATTCGTTTGCCTCTTTTCTTGTGATATTCAGATCCTGGCTGAGCCCAAAAGCGCTGATGCCGTAAACAATTCCGAAGTTGACCGCCTTGGCGCTTCTTCTAAGAAGCGGAGTCACCTCATCCACCGGCACCCCGAATACCTGAGATGCCGTCGCCGTATGAATATCCGCATTATGGCGGTAAGCGTCAATGAGGTTCTGGTCATTGGCCATATGAGCAAGCACCCGCAGCTCAATCTGCGAATAATCCGCGCTGACAAACACATATCCCGGCTCCGGCACAAAGACCTTGCGGATGGCCCGGCCAAGAGGCATCCGGATCGGGATGTTCTGCAGGTTCGGATCAGAGCTTGACAGACGTCCCGTGGCAGTCACCTTCTGATGGAAAATGCTGTGAATTTTTCCGTCTTCTTCGATAAAGGCCGCCAGCCCGTCGGCGTAGGTAGATTTCAGTTTTGTAAGCTGCCGGTACTCCAGAATATCCGACACGATCGGATAATCCGGCGCCAGCTTCTCAAGAATATCTGCGCTGGTGGAGTAGCCGGTCTTCGTCTTTTTGGCAAAAGGCATCTTCAGATCTTCGAACAAGATGACGCCCAGCTGTTTTGGAGAATTAATATTAAAGTCTTTCCCTGCCTGCGCATGGATAGACGACTCCAGCTCCGCAATCCGTCCGGTGAGCTGCTCGCCGTACTCTCTGAGTGCTTCTTTCTCCACAGAGATACCGTATTTTTCCATATCGTAAAGGGTCACCGTGGTCGGGCGCTCGATGGTTAGATAGAGTTCTTCCATGCCGTGCTCCGCCAGCTTTTCTTTCAGAACCGGGCAGGCCTTCCACGGAACATAAGAAAGAAGTCCTGCAAGATAAACAGTCTTTTCATTCTCCGGAGAGAAACATTCTTCCAATGTCTGCTTGCCGCAGACCTCTTTCCTGGCCGGAACAACCAGATCCAGGTAATCTCTCGCAATATCCTCATAATCATAATCGGACTGCAGTGGATTCAGGAGATACGCAAGAACCCCGGCGTCCTCGATCTGTTTCTCATATATCCGGAACCGCTCCTCAAAATGCAGCAACGCCTTATAGTCAAGCACGGCAAATGTGAAGCCTTTTTCCAGCAGATCAAGAAGGGACTCCTTCAGCTGATCCTCGGTCAGCATCCCGCCGGTCAGAAGGAGCACCGTCTCCTCCCGGTAGCTCAGTGAAACGCCCCGGCAATCGCCCGACCGGCCGATGACGCCAAGACCTGCCGTACGGTCTTCCTCATCAGCATCTGTCCTTTCCGCCGCCGCTCTCATGGCGGCAAACAGCTGATCCGCCTCCGCCAGATCGCTGGTCACACGGATATTCAGTTCATTTTTTTCCTTCTGGTCTTCTTCAAAATATTTAAAGAGACTCTTTAACTCCAGTTTTTTAAACAGATGATAAGCGTCTTTCGTAAAGATATCTCCGGTCACCGCATCCCTGAACTGATATTCCAGCTCGCAGTCAGTTTTTATGGTGGCAAGATCTTTACTCATGAGCGCCTGCTCATAGTATTCTCCCAGATTATTCTTCGCCTTTGCAGGCTTGATCTCATTCAGATGTTCATGAGCATTTTCGATGGAATGATAGCTCTGAATCAGCTTTGCCGCCGTCTTCTCACCAATACCCGGCACACCTGGAATATTATCGGAGGAGTCTCCCATCAGACCCTTCATATCAATAAATTCCGTCGGCGTCACGCCGTACAGCTTCTCCACATCGGCGGCATAATAATCCTCCGTCACGGTGCCGCCGGCCTTGGTCTTTGGAATCTTTATCTTTGTATGATCCGTTGCCAGCTGCAGGAGGTCGCGGTCGCCGGATACGATGACTACCTCAAAATCTTCCTTTTCTGCTTCCCGGCCGATGGTGCCCAGAATGTCATCCGCCTCGATGCCTGCCTGAGTGACCACCGGGATACCCATGGAAGCGAGAACTTCTTTCATCAAAGGTACCTGCTCCCTCAGTTCTTCCGGCATCGGTTTTCTCGTTCCCTTATATTCTTTATATTTCAGATGCCGGAAGGTAGGCTCCTTTCTGTCAAAAGCCGCCAGAAGATGAGTCGGTTTTTCCTCCTCCATATAACGGAGCATGATATTTAAAAATCCGAGCACTGCATTGGTATGCTTTCCTTCTGCATTGGTCAGTGCCGGCAGCCCGTAAAAGGCGCGGTTCAACAGGCTGTGCCCGTCCAGAAGCATGATTTTATTATCCGCCATGATGCTGTGTCCTTTCTTCTATATAATAAACGCAAGAATTCTGCCCAGAAGCCATAAAGCCAGAGAAACGATAAATGCGATGACTATGACCCGGAAAGAATGAGAGCGTTCCTCCTCCCTGACTGCCTCGTCATATCGTTTATCAATATCTTCTTTTAATTTTTTCCGGAAATCCACGGACAAAATCTCTCCATCATCCAGCTGCTGCATACCGATCATCACGATATAATTGATCTCCAGCTCATCCTGACAATCCGGACAGGTACGGATATGTTCGATAAACTCTTTTGTCTCTTCGTGATCCAGATTATGATTGATATAATTTAATATCTTTGACTGTGCTTCCTGACAATTCATCCTATTCCCCTCACGCCATTACTTTTTTACAACCCTTTTCTTCTCACGCCTCTTTTAAGAAAGCGGCGTAACCTTTCTTCGCCTCGTACAGATCCGCCTTGCTGATGATCTCGCAAGGAGCGTGCATGCTCAGCACCGCCACGCCGCTGTCAACCACTTCCATGCCGTAGAGAGCAGCGATATAGGCGATGGTGCCGCCCCCGCCAAAATCAACCTTACCAAGCTCGGCGGTCTGGAAAGCAACTTTGTTGTCGTCAAAGATCCGGCGAAGCTGCGCCAGATACTCGGCGTTGGCGTCGTTGGAACCGGATTTGCCCCTGGCTCCGGTATATTTATTTAATACAAGACCTTTGCCAAAAAAGGCACAGTTCTTTTTCTCAAAGGCTTCACTGTAAGCCGGGTCGTAAGCCGCGCTCACATCGGAGGACAGCATCTTTGACCGCGCCAGCGTGCGCCGCACAGCCAGGTTGGAATCCATGCCCATGAGCGCCAGGAGCTCTGCCACAGTATTTTCAAAAAACATGGACTGCATGCCGGTGGCGCCCACGCTGCCAATCTCCTCTTTATCTACCAGGATACAGCAGGAAGTCTTCTCCGGCGCTTCAGTCTCAATCATCGCCTGAAAAGACGGAAACGCACATACCCGGTCGTCGTGGCCGTAACCGGCGATCATGCTCCTGTCAAGACCGCAGTCTCTGGCCGGTCCCGCCGGAACCACCTCGATCTCTGCGGAAAGGAAGTCATCCTCTTCCATATCATATTTTTCTTTTAACAGGCGAAGAATATTGGCCTTGACCGCATCTTTTTCTTCACCCTCCAGCGGACGGCTTCCCACCAGAATATCAAGATTCTCGCCGGTCACCACCTCGCTGCCTTTCTTTGCCAGCTGTTTTGACGCCAGATGTACCAGCAGATCCGTCACATACACGATAGGATCCTCCGGACTTTCTCCGATATTGACTTCCACCACGGAACCGTCTTTCTTGGCAATGACGCCGTGGAGTGCCAGCGGAATGGTCACCCACTGATATTTCTTGATACCGCCGTAATAATGGGTATCCAGAAAAGCCAGCTCCGTATCCTCATATAACGGCACCTGTTTTAAGTCAAGTCTCGGCGAATCAATGTGGGCGCAGAGGATGTTCATGCCGTCTGTCACCGGTTTTCTGCCGATCTGAAAAAGAGCGATGGTTTTCCCCATGCCCACGGCGTACACCTTATCTCCTTCTTTTAAGGATACTCCCTCACTGATCAGAGTATCAAGAGAACGGTATCCCGCTTTCTCTGCCTCCTTCGTAAAGTAAGCGGTACATTCCCGTTCCGTCTTGCACCGGCTTAAAAACGCCTTATATTCATCGGACAGTTTCTCAAGTTCCTCTACATCTTTTTCATCATATGTTAACCAGACATTATCTTTCATCTGTATTTCCTCCTATCCAGAATTATACTCAAAAAAGCTGCCGCCAGCTTTTTCCATTCCCCATCATACCACAAGCGGGTAATTCCGTCAAAACAGAGTAAGCGGCGGCAGTATAAAGCCTGCACGGTGTTTTATTGTTACCGTTCACGCAGTGAACAGCAACGGTTTACTGTCCCTTGTCTTCCACTTCAATATCAAAAGACACGGTCTTAAAATCATCCTCATACAGCGAGGCCAGATCCATCTCCGGCAGTTCCGGATGAGTCACATTTTTAAGCTCCTCCTCATCCAGAATAAAGGATACCAGCAGAGCGTCCTGATTGACCTCATCGCCCTCGGCGACATAAATCTTATCGACAATACCGGAAACTTTGGATGTGACTGTGGTTTCCATCTTCATGGCCTCAATAGTCATGAGCGGCATGTTCTTCTTCACCACATCGCCTTCCTTAATCCTGATATCACAGATGGTACCCGGCATAGACGCGCCCAGATGACCAGGGTTTCTCGGATCCATCTTCAGACGGCGGTCTGCCTTGACCTCAAAATGTTTATCCAGAACACGGGTCTCCCGGTAAAAGCCGTTGACTTCAAATTGCAGCGTCCGGTAACCCTTTTCATCTGGCTCGGACATCTGCACAAACTTAATCAGGATGTCATTACCCTCCTCAATCTGGATGACCGTCTCTTCGCCGGGACGAAGACCATAAAAGTAAATGTGACTCTCCAGTTTGGACACATCGTTGTACGCCTGGAAATGCTCGCAGTAATCCTCATACACCCTCGGATAAAGCGCGTAACTCAACACTTTCTGCTCCATCACTTCCGGTTTTTCCATGGTATCCATATAGTAGTTTTCCCGCAGAAATTCCGCGATCTTATCAAAATCCACATCCGGCAGCAGCGCACCCGGTCTTCCTTCAATTGGTTTCCGTCCTTTCAATACAATCCGCTGAAACTCTTCCGGAAAACCGTCTTCCGGCTGTCCCAGCATGCCCTGGAAATATTCCACCACTGAATCGGGATAAGAAAGCTCCCTGCCCTCTGTAAAAATATTTTCTTTGGTCAGATTGTTTCGCTGCATGAAGATGGCAAGGTCACCCACCACCTTGGAAGTCGGCGTTACCTTGATGATGTTGCCCAGCAGTTCATCCGCTTCTTTATATAATTTGCGGATTTCCTTAAAATTATTTACCACACCCATCTCTCTCAGCTGAGCGGTAAAATTGGAATACTGTCCGCCCGGCATTCCATACTGATAAATGGCTGTATCCGGTGCGTCCATACCACTTTCGAACACTTTATATACCTTTCGCTCATGGGCATAATATTCATCCAGCACCAAAAGTCCCTCCGGATCGATCTGCGTATCACGCTCTGTCCCCCGCAGCGCTTCCACCAGCGAATTCATGGACGGCTGACTGGTCATGGAACTCATGGAACCGATCGCACAATCCACGATATCCACGCCGGCCTCAGCTGCCATCAGATACGTGCCGATACCGTTGCCCGCCGTATCATGGGTATGCAGATGAATCGGCACATGTACCTCCTTTTTAAGCGCTTCCACCAGCTTCTTCGCAGCATACGGCTTCAGCAGCGAGGACATGTCCTTTATGGCAATACAATGACACCCCATCTGTTCCAGCTCCACCGCTTTCCGACAGTAATAATCGAGAGTATAGGTTGTCTCTTTCGGATCCATCATATCGCTGGCATAACAGATAGCCCCTTCCACGATCTTTCCTGTTTTGAGCGCCTCCTCCACCGGCAGCTTCATGTTTTCTGTCCAGTTCATGCTGTCAAAAATCCGGTACACATCCACGCCGTGATCGCTGGATACCTTGATAAACTTACGGATCACATTATCCGGATAGGTGCTGTATCCCACCACATTGGAAGCCCTCAGCAGCATCTGGATGAGCACGTTCGGCATACGTTCCCGAAGAATATCCAGCCTCTTCCACGGCGATTCTTTCAGAAAACGATAAGCTGTATCATAGGTGGCGCCGCCCCACGCTTCAATGGAAAATGCATCCTTTAAATACAGGTTTGTGGCTCTCGCCGCTCCCGCCACTTCTTTTGTACGCATCCGGGTCGCAAGCAGAGACTGCTGGGCGTCACGCATGGTCGTGTCCGTCACATATAATTTTTTACTTCTGTATACTTTCTGCGTGAATTCTCTGGCTCCCAGCCGCAGAAATTCATCTCTGGTTCCCCGAATCTCTTTTTCCGTATCAATGACCGGCACTCCCCGGTCTTCCAGATCCGGCTTCGGTCCCGGATTAACGTTGACCATCTTGTTGGCCAGGAACTCCAGAATCTTTGTGGTCCGGTCCAGTTTGCTGTGCATCTCAATCAGTTCCGGAGTCTCACTGATAAAAGTCGTATAACATTTTCCCTGACGAAATACTTCATGATTCAGCACATTGATAAGGAACGTCATGTTAGTCTGCACCCCGTGAATCCGGAACTCCTTCAGAGCACGAACCGACTTGCGGATAGCCCCTGCAAAAGTCCGGTCATGAGAAACAAGCTTTACAAGCAGGCTGTCATAATGAGCTGTGACCACCGCGCCGGTATAAGCCACGCCTCCATCCAGGCGGATTCCGTTGCCTGCACTGGAACGGTACAGGTCAATCTTTCCGTGATCCGGAAGAAAATGGTTGGACGGGTCTTCCGTGGTGATGCGCACCTGAATAGCGTGTCCAATGCTCTTCACCTCATTCTGAGAATAAATATGAATATCCGGACTGTTAAGCGGATATCCCTCCGCAATAAGAATCTGGCATACTACGATATCAATACCCGTGATCATCTCTGTCACCGTGTGCTCCACCTGAATCCGCGGATTCATCTCAATGAAATACGGATGCTCCTCCTCGTCTACCAGAAACTCCATAGTGCCCGCATTGGTGTAGCCTACCCTTCTCGCCAGCCGCTTAGCGCTGTCAAGAATCTTTTTTCGAATCTCCTCCGATATGGTCCATGCCGGAGCGAACTCGATAACCTTCTGGTTATTTTTCTGTACAGAACAATCTCTGTCATATAAATGTACGATATTGCCGTAATTATCTCCAAGAATCTGCACCTCGATGTGCTTTGGACGAAGAAGATATTTCTCCAGAAATAGTTTGGACTCACCAAAAGCTCTTTTTGACTCATTTTCTGATTTTGCAAAAGCTTCTTCCATATCCTCTCTGCGTTCCACAATGCGCATACCACGGCCGCCGCCGCCGTTGGATGCCTTAAGCATCACAGGATAACCGATGCGGTCTGCCTCTGCCATGGCCGCTTCCGCATCCGGCAGAATATAATCGCTCCCGCTGATTATTGGTACATTACTGTCATATGCCGCCTGCTTCGCCGAAAGTTTGTCTCCCATAATATTCATGGCTTCTACTGTAGGCCCGATAAAAACAATGCCATTCTTGCGGCATGCCTCGGCAAAAGCCGGATATTCGGAAAGGAATCCGTAGCCCGGATGGATGGCGTCTGCCTTTTTCTCCCGGGCTATGCGGATAATAGTCGGAATATCCAGATAAGCATCCACCGGACCCTTATCCGGGTCCAGAGGGTACGCTTCATCCGCTTTGGAGCGGAAAAGCGCATACCGGTCTTCTTTGGAATACACAGCGATCGAGCTGATTCCCAGCTCTTCAAGGGCACGGAAAATGCGAATCGCGATCTCACCGCGGTTCGCCACCAGTACCTTTTTAAACTTATGTACCATTACATGCATATAGTTGCGTACCTCCTCACTTGCCCTGTTTATTGAATTCTTTTACTCTCCATCCTTCATAATGACAAAAAAGTATCCCCTGTGTTTTTCCAGTATATATAAAAATACACAGAAACACAAGGCATATTCATATTTTTTTCATATACATTTCCAGCAATTCATGATATAATTTTTCACAAACTATGAGATTCGGAAATATCATGCCACATAATTACCTTTTTATGGCTGGAAAGGATGAATACTATGAAGGTATTATTGATAAACGGAAGTCCTCACCCGAAGGGCTGCACGTGGAGAGCGCTTCTTGAAGTTGAGAAGACTTTGCATATGGAAGAAATAGAGACAGAATGGCTTCACATCGGTCTTGACGCCATCCGCGGATGCATGGGCTGCGGCATGTGTCGTAAAAACAAGCTCGGCAAATGTATTTTTGGCGAAGACGCTGTCAATGTCGCCATCGCCAAAATGGAAAGCTGCGATGGACTGATCGTTGGTTCCCCGGTGCACTATGCTTCTGCTGCCGGAGGCATCACATCTTTTCTGGACCGGATGTTCTATTCAAGCGGAGGTTTCCCGTACAAACCGGGCGCCGCTGTGGCCAGCTGCCGCCGGGGAGGTTCCATCGCCGCCCTTGACCAGCTTAATAAATATTTCACTATCAGCAATATGCCTCTGGTTCCATCAGCCTACTGGAACATTGTTTTCGGCAATACACCGCAGGAGGTGGAGCAGGACAAGGAAGGCATGATGGTCATGCGCACCCTCGGACGGAACATGGCCTGGATGCTCAAGGCTTTCGAGGCGGGACGTCAGACCGGTCTCACAACTCCTCTTCCGGAGAAAAAGGTCCGCACCAACTTTATCCGGAAGCTGGAATCAGACCAGAAAGACTTCGCACCATACTTTACTTCTTATAACAAAGTCGATAAAAGATTTCAAGAAGAGGATTAAGTGTACATAACTCCGGGCAGAGGCCTGCCGTCGCTGCATTGCGGCAGGCCTCTGCCCGGAATCTTTGTATCCGGATCTCTTTCATAACACGATCAAATCCCGTCGTCTTTCTTGACAAACTTTTTTCTTTTTCCGTATAATAAATACATCTGGTAAACACATCTGGAGGTGAATCTATGAACGACAGACCAGAATCTCTGTCCAAAGCAGAAAAGATACATAGTTCCGGCAGCGGACACACCCATAACGGCGCATCCGGTCACTCCCACGGACATTCTCACGAAAACGTACAAAACCTTTCCCACGGGCATACCCACACGGAGACCAAAGCGGTCGTCAATCGGCTGTCCCGGGCCATCGGCCATCTGGAGTCGGTAAAACGAATGGTAGAAAACGGACAGGACTGTTCCGATGTTTTGATTCAGCTTGCCGCCGTGCGTTCTGCTCTGACCAATACGGGAAAGATCATCTTAAAGGATCATCTTGATCACTGTATTGTCGATGCTGTTGAACATAATGACATGGAGTCATTGGAGCAGTTCAAAAAAGCTATTGAACAATTTATAAAATAAATACAAGACGGACCGTTCTGATCTTGAACAGTCCGTCTTTTTTATTGATGATAATATTGGAAGAAATCCGCCATTTTTTCCACAGATTCTTTCAAAACTTCAATCCGCGGCAGAAATACAACCCGGAAATGATCCGGCTGCTTCCAGTTGAATCCTCCGCCATGAATCAGAAGAATTTTCTTATCTCTCAGCAGATCCAGGGCAAATTTCTCGTCATCGACAATATTGAACTTTTTCACATCAATTTTCGGGAAAATGTAGAAAGCCGCCTTTGGTTTCACCGCGCTGATTCCCGGAATGTCTGTGAGCGCTTTGTAGATAAAATCTCTCTGCTCCCGGATTCTTCCGCCCGGAACCACGTAGCTTTTCACACTCTGATGGCCTCCCAGCGCCGTCTGTACGATGGACTGGGCCGGTACATTGGAACACAGCCGCATGTTTGACAGCATCTTGATACCTTCCACATAATCTTTCGCCATATCTTTGTTACCGCTCAGAATCATCCATCCAATACGGAAACCGGCGATCATATGAGATTTGGACAGTCCGCTGTAAGTAACGCAGAACAGATCCGGCGCCATGGAGGCGATAGAAATATGTTCCTCCCCGTCCATGACCAGACGGTCGTAGATCTCATCTGAGAAAATGATCAGCTGATATTCTCTGGCAATATCCACGATCTGCTGCAGCACTTCTTTCGGGTACAGCGCACCAGTCGGATTGTTCGGATTGATAATGACGATTGCCTTCGTGCGGTCTGTGATTTTCTTTCTGATGTCCGCCATATCCGGATACCAGTCTGACTGCTCATCGCAGATATAATGCACCGCCGTCCCTCCTGCAAGAGTTGCGCATGCAGTCCACAGCGGATAATCCGGAGACGGGATCAGAATCTCATCGCCATCATCCAGCAGCGCAGACATGCAGATATTAATCAGCTCACTGACGCCGTTTCCAGTGTAAATATCATCCATTCCCACATTGGGGATCTGTTTGAGCTGTGCATACTGCATAATGGCCTTTCTCGCAGAAAACAAACCGTTTGCCGGCGAATATCCTTCACATTCTGTGAGCTGGCGGCGCATATCGTAAATGACTTCATCCGGCGTCCGAAACCCAAACGGCGCCGGATTACCGATATTCAGCTTCAGAATCTGCGTCCCGGCTTCTTCCATTCTGGCAGCCTCATCCACCACCGGTCCTCGCACATCATATAATACATTGTTCAATTTTGAAGATTTTCTGAACTCTCTCATTGGTCTGTCTCCTGAACTTCCTGCTTTTTTTATCTCTCCAGCGCCGTCTGTCACCGGGAAAACACTTTTTGCAGCGCTTCCGCCTGCCTGTATCTCTCCTGCCGGATGCACGGCTCGGGTATTGGCGTCCTGCGCACCGGCAGCTTCATCTGCCGGTGCATCGGAAGCCTTGTTTCCGTTTCTCAGCCATTCTTCATCAACGCCGAGCACCTCCGCCAGACAATGAAGAATGTCAGTACGCGGTATATTTTTACCGCTCACGTACTGACTGATATGGCTTTTTCCAAGCTTCACGCCCTGTTCGGCTGCCGCACGGATAATGTCAATCTGTTTTTTTCCCTTCTCATCCATGGCCTGTTTTAACCGGTCTGCGAAAGTTTCCTTTGCCATTTTTGTTCCTCCTGATAAAAGTTCAATTTAATATGCCTATTTTCTTATGTGACGCCTCAAAACGTTTTTCGGTTCAATCTCAATTGAAGGCATTATATCACAGGAACAGCAAGAGTTCAATATATTTTTTCATTTACAAAACAGCGTCAATCAGCTGTCTGGTATATTCTTTCCGGGGATTGCCGATTACGGCATCCGGCTCGCCCTCTTCCACAATTTTTCCATCGTGCATGACAAGAATGCGGCTGCAGAATTTATGGACAAGGGCCAGATCATGACAGATAAACAGATAGGATAATCCATAGGTTTTTTTTACGCCGGAAAGCAGCTCCATGATTTTTTTCTGCACTGTCATATCCAGAGCACTGGTCGCCTCGTCAAAAACAATAATTTTCGGCCGAATAGCCAGAGCTCGGGCAATAGCCGCTCTCTGGCACTGACCTCCGCTGACTTGCCGCGGATACTTTGCTGCGAATTCTTCCGGCAATTCACAGCTTTGAAGAAGTTTTTTCACTTCCGTCCGCACTTCCTTACGCGTCATACCATTATTCTTTAAACTTTCTCCAATACTGTACCCCAATGTCTTTCTTGGATCAAAAGAATCAGCCGGAGACTGAAACACCATCTGTATTTTTTTGTATATCATTCTCAGATCTCTGCCTTTTTTATCTGTGATCTCTTCTCCGTCCAGCACAATGCTTCCGGACGATATCGGAATCAGTCCGGCGACCGCTCTTGCCACCGTACTTTTTCCCGATCCTGATTCTCCCACAATTCCCAGTATCTCATCAGGATACAAACAAAAATTCACGGAATCCACCGCCGCAAATTTTTTTCTCTCCTTTTTTTCAGAAAACCGCGTTCCCTCTCTTTTTTCAAACTGCACTGTGAGATTTTTTACTTCCAGCAGGGGGTTCATCATTTCCTCCGTTCTACTTTTTACTTTGCCGGCCGGTTCCACTTTTCCGTTCCGCTGTTTTTCCGTATCCTTGGTACGGCGGCCAGTAATTCTTTTGTATAAGCATTCTCAGGGCTGCGGAGCACCTGATCTGCCGAACCGTATTCCACAGCTTTTCCCTCATGAAGCACAAGTATCGTATCCGCCATGGCAGATACGATACCGATATTGTGGGTCACAAGAACAATAGCGGTACGATACATGTTCCGAAGCTGCAGGAATTCTTCCACCACCTTTTTCTGAGCGATCACATCCAGCGCGCTGGTCGGCTCATCCGCCATCAGAACTGAAGGCTGCAGCAGCATCGCCATGGCGATGCCCACACGCTGATTCATTCCTCCTGATAATTCAAAAGGATAACTGGAAAGAATTTCCTTCCCGCGCTTTAATCCAAATTTATCAAAAAGATCCAAAGCCTGCGCTTTTATTTTTTCCCTGGAGATTTTTTTATGTGCAGCCACACTCTCAACAATCTGATCTTCTATCGTTCGAATAGGACAGAGAGCGGCTCTGGTATCCTGAAAAATCATTCCGATTTCGCTTCCTCTGAACTTTCGCATTTCTTTTTCTTTCAGGAGCGAGAGATCCTGTCCATGAAGACAGATCGTTCCTCCGGCGACTGTTCCCCCGTTTCCCAGAATTCCGAGAGCCGCCCGGATTATCGTACTTTTTCCGCTTCCCGATTCTCCCACAATTCCCAGAATCTCTCCTGGCTTCACCAAAAAACTGACATCTGACAAAACCGTTTTTTCTCCGTAACATACGGAAACATCATTGTAAGACAGAACAGGCGCTTCGTCGCTCTCCTTTCCGTAAAGACAAGAAGAATTCCCGATATGCTCCGTCTTTTTTTCTGCGCATGATTTCCGGCCTTTATGAAACATTTTTATCAACTTCTTTTTTATCATTCTATATCCAAATCAACTGTAATCTCATAATAATCACACGGGTGAGCCGTAAGTCCTGTCACATTTGCCTTGGAGATCATACTCATTCGCAAATGCGAACAGAAGACATAGGCATTATCATCAAGAATCACCTTCTGCATCTGTATGGCAAGTTCCGCTCTTTTATCCGCATCAAAAGTTTTTGCCATCTCCTGCGCCAACTCTTCCAGCCGGTCGCTGTGATAATGCCCGTCATTATTACTGGAGCTGTCAAGGCAGTGATACTTGAAAAAATATTCCGGATCTCCGGTCGGGGCGGTGACCATGGCGCTGACATAGATGTCCCAGGCGTCGCTGTCCGTCCGGATGCGATTGTGATCCGCTGTATTGTTGATTTCAACCTGAAATCCTATTTCTCCCAGAGTGGCCTGTGCTGATTCTGCCAAGAGCGGCTGTTCCTGACGGCTGGGATACGTCAGCCAGCGCAGTACGAGCGACGTCCCGTCTTTCTCGCGGATGCCATCTCCATCTGTATCAACCCATCCCGCTTCCTCTAATACCTGTTTTGCTCCTTCCGGATCATAACTTTCCGCAGAAACCACATCGCCGCCAAATGAAACATTGTCCGGGTAAACCCCTGCCGCCGGATAACCGTTTCCACCCAGGAGCGTCTCCACAAATCCTTCTTTATCGATTCCCATGGCAATCGCCTTTCTCACGGCAGGATCGCTGGTTACAGGGCTTTCAAAATTCATGGCTCCAAAAAATACACGGCTGGTCTCACAGCTGGTAAAGGTATAATTATCATTTTCAAAAAGCGGGTAGCTTGCGTAAGGCATACCGTACGCCGCATCAATCTCACCTGACTGAAGCGCCATGGTCAGAGTATCTCCGTCTGATATTGTCCGCACAGTGATCTTGTCAATCTTTGGCTCACCATTCCAGTAGTTTTCATTTTTTACCAGTTCCATTTCCGAATCTGTCGTAAGAGAGACAGCACGGTACGGGCCTGTCCCCTGCACGATTCCCTCTTCCGTCACGCCTGCCTGCACATCATAAATACAACCGTAAGGATCTGCGAGATAATTGATAAGAGCCGGAACCGGGATACTGGTGCGGATAGTCAGAGTCATATCCTCAGCAGTAATCTCAGCAATAGAAAGATTTTCCGCCGCGCGCGGATGATTTTTTACCAGGTCTTCCAGACACTCTTTTACCGCTTCTGCATCCATGACGCGACCGCTTGTAAAACTGATTCCTTCTCTCAAAACAATCTTCCAGGTATATTCATCCACATTTTCACAGGATTCCGCCAGCCATGGTTCCATTTCCATTTCGTCATTAAAACGGAACAAGGTTTCTCCCACTCCATATCTGATACATGCCCATCCGCTGTTATCATTATGAGGGTTAATGTCCGGTTCCCCGTTTTCCGCATTAAATGTAGTATCTCCGAAAACAAATGTTTTCTGTCCTTCTTCGTCTCCGGAACTTCCCGTCTCATCGGATCTCTGCTGACTGCCGCATCCGGTTATACCGACGATCAGCAGAACAAGGATCAGCAGACCGCTCATTATTTTTTTCTTCATTGTAATCTCCCTCCTACTATCTCCTTTGTCTGTGCCTTTTTCAGCAGAATCATTATGAATTTTTCACTGTCTCCCGTCTGTTCCGGGGATCCATATAATCCCGCAGAGTATCTCCCAGCAGGTTAAACAGCGCCACCGATATGAAGATTCCTATTCCCGGCGTCAATACAACCCAAGGATAAGTTTGCAGCATGCTTCTCCCTTCACTCATCATACTTCCCCATTCCGCCGTGGGCGGCTTTGCTCCAAGCCCCAGGAAGGAGAGCGCCGCGATCTCCATCATCATGGTTCCGATATCCAGCATGGCAGTCACAAGAATCTGTCCCATTATATTTGGCAAAATGTGCCTCAGAATCATCTGAACCGGCGTATTTCCCGCCAGACGTGCTGCCTGTATATAATCAGACTGTTTCACTGCCAACGTCTGGCTTCTGGACAATCTGGCATATTTAGGCCAGCTCACCGCCGCCAGAGCTATGACTGCATTTTCTACTCCTCCATTCAGAACCGCCGCTATGGCCAAGGC
>PPYE01720600.1_pt1 | contig 49652 bp, 26 predicted proteins | sample 1559881 | NCBI WGS metagenome assembly PPYE01 (sample SAMN08240022, study PRJNA423297) | Human gut metagenome, whole genome shotgun sequencing project.
AAAAAGGAGCAACGCCTTGCTCCAACCTTTGTTAACCTTAAATCTAATACTATGAAAAAAATCACATGACAAATGTATGCCTTCCTGAACTAACTTCCAAATAAATCTGTCATATTTGTTTCTCTTTTGAATTCTTTTACTGATTTTCACTGTTATCGTACACGGTAGTTTCTTGACCATTCGACCGGGTGGTATTCCATGTAAAATATGAAAAATTAGTGGGTGTCGTGTAATGTGTTGACTAATAATGAGATATGAAGATAAAAGCCTTTTTATTAACGCTGAACTCCTGAAAGACTTGACAAACGCTTTTTGATGTTGTATATTTGTAGAACGGAAACAATAAAAAAACAAATTAAAACTTTAAAAACGAATGAGACGAATCTTATCTTTTGCTGCACTTGCCGCGTTGTACTTCCCCGGGTGTAGAACCAGTAAAAATGCAGTGCGTTGTCTGAGCCGATGGATTACAGGCTGTAACCTTTTGCTCAAAGAACTTGTACCGACCGGTTATATGCCGTATAATCATCGTTATCTGACAATGAAACAGTATAAGATTATAACAAAACATCTAGGAGATCCTTATGAGGATTAGGGCATAGACGACCCGATGAAAAGCTTGAGGCTGCAACCTTTTATGAGGTTTGCAGCCTTTTTTGTTGCATAAATTCAATGTAGCTCTCTATAAAATCCCAATTAGAGTTTTTAATAAACGTGGATACCGTTTTTAATAAACCCCTCAAAAGTTTATTAGAAACTGAAAAATAGTTTATGGAAAAAAGATAAACTTTTTTCTGTACATTAAAATGTTTGGAATCTAAGTTCTTTTTATTTGATTCCTACTTTGGTAAATAGGTGTTACATGACCAGGGGTTGTCTTAATTTGACAAGTATATGATTTATGGAATAATGAACATTCAACATGATATGAACGTATATATTGGGAATTTAACTATTTTGTTTATTGTACTGATTATTAACGGTATACATTGCGGTAATGCACATCTCCCAACAATGAAAGGAGACAAAAAGGAGACGAAAGGGGACTGAACGTTTTTCGCCTGATGTACCTTTGCAAAGTCATTCAAACAAAGAGAATGGCATACAGATAACCTTTATTTTTTTAACCATTTAAACTTTAACAATTATGGCTTTAGAGTATGTAGTAACAAAAAGAGTGTTCGGTTTTGACAAAGACAAAAACGAAAAGTATGTGGCAAGATCGGTTCGTTCCGGTAGAGTAAATTTCGCCAAAATGTGTCGTAAGGTGAGTCAGCTTTGCGGTGTCCACCGTAAGGTAGTAGATTTGGTAGTCAGTGGGCTGGTAGATATTATGGCAGAGGATATTGATGATGGAAAGAGCGTACAGTTAGGTGAATTCGGTATCTTTAATCCTACTATCCACACGAAGAGTGCGGATGATGCAAAAGATGTGTCGGCGAAATCAATCCTTCAAAGAAAAATCAATTTCTATCCTGGCAAAATCTTCAAAGATACATTGGCGGAAATGAGCATTACCCGTCGTGAAGAAGTGGAGACCGATTATACCAATGGGGGCGGAAACGGTGGCAATGCCGAGAATCCTGATGATGGGAAAGGTGATAATGGAGAGGCACCGGATCCTGCAGAATAATTGAGTAGGGTTTTGTGTTAGTATTGGCTTCAGAGTAGTGGAATGCACAGAGAATCGACTGATTGTTGATAATCTGTGCATTTTTTATATACTATGCTTTCGTTTGCTAGAACAATTTGATTTATTATTCGTTGTTATTAAAGATAAATAGGATCATATCTGGCATTATGATATAAAACATATCTTTATATCCTTATAAAATATGGATTTTGTTGACTATATGTCAGGATAATATCTTATATTTGTCTATGTGAAGTTAACCGAAGAAAAAAATCATTTTATTACTAATTGCGATGAAAAAGGAAATCAAATTCAGTCTTGTTTATCGGGATATGTGGCAGTCTTCCGGTAAGTATCAACCTCGCGTTGACCAGCTTGTACGTATAGCTCCATTGATTGTTGAAATGGGTTGTTTTGCAAGAGTTGAAACGAATGGAGGTGCTTTTGAGCAAGTGAATCTGTTGTACGGTGAAAATCCTAATAAAGCCGTCCGTGCTTTTACCGCACCTTTTAGAGAAGCGGGCATTCAAACGCATATGCTCGATCGCGGATTGAATGCGTTGCGTATGTATCCGGTTCCGGCAGATGTGCGTAAATTGATGTATAAAGTCAAGCATGCGCAAGGAGTAGATATCACACGTATCTTCTGCGGATTGAATGAGACAAGAAACATAATTCCTTCCATCAAGTATGCTCTGGAAGCGGGCATGATTCCGCAGGCAACCCTTTGCATCACATATTCTCCGGTACATACTGTTGAGTATTATACACGAATAGCCGATCAGCTGATTGAAGCCGGTGCACCCGAAATTTGTTTGAAAGACATGGCGGGTATCGGTCGTCCCGGCATGTTGGGGCAACTGGTCAGGACCATTAAGGAAAGACATCCGGATGTATTGATACAGTATCATGGTCATAGCGGACCGGGATTGTCTATGGCATCTATCCTCGAAGTTTGTGAGAATGGTGCGGATATCATTGATGTGGCTATGGAGCCCATGTCTTGGGGTAAAGTGCATCCGGACATCATTTCGGTACAGGCGATGTTGAAAGACTTAGGTTTCCAAGTTCCCGATATTAATATGAAAGCGTATATGAAGGCCCGTGCCATGACACAGGAATTTATAGATGATTTTCTGGGCTACTTCATGGATCCTACCAACAAATATATGTCTTCCCTCCTTTTGAAATGCGGTTTGCCGGGTGGCATGATGGGTTCTATGATGGCAGACCTGAAAGGGGTGCATTCCGGTATCAATATGATATTGAGGAGTAAGAACGAACCGGAACTTAGTCTTGACGACCTGCTCGTAATGCTTTTCGATGAGGTGGAATATGTATGGCCTAAGTTGGGCTATCCTCCTTTGGTGACTCCTTTCAGCCAGTATGTGAAGAATGTTGCACTGATGAATCTTATGCAGTTGGTAAAAGGAGAAGAACGCTGGACAATGATAGATAACCATACTTGGGATATGATTCTAGGTAAGAGTGGACGTCTGCCGGGCACGCTTGCTCCGGAGATTGTAGAACTGGCTAAATCGAAAGGATATGAGTTTGTCGATACTGATCCTCAGTTGAACTACCCGGATGCTTTGGATGACTACCGCAAGGAAATGGATGAGAATGGCTGGGAGTATGGAGAAGATGATGAAGAACTTTTCGAGTTGGCCATGCACGACCGACAGTATCGTGATTATAAATCGGGTGTTGCCAAAAAACGTTTTGAAGAAGACCTGCAACGTGCCAAAGATGCGGCGATGGTGAAGACCGGTTATTCAGAGGAAGAAATAAAGAAATTGAAGCGTGCCAAAGCAGACCCGGTTATCGCTCCCGACAACGGACAGGTGCTTTGGGAAGTTTCCGTAGAAGGACCGTCCATTGCCCCGTTCATCGGACGTAAATATCAGCACGATGAAGTATTCTGTTACCTATCCACTCCGTGGGGAGAATACGAGAAGATTCTGACCGGATTTACCGGACGTGTGGTGGAAATATGCGCACAGCAGGGCGCTACTGTACGTAAGGGAGATGTTATCGGCTATATTCTACGGAGCGATATCTTTGCGTGAGTATTTGATGAGAGACAGACTGAAGATGTTATTTCGGTGTATACATATTTGGCCAAGGTATATTCTTCAGTCCGTCTCCAATATAGAATCCTAAATGAGGCGGTTGATTATATCCTACATTTTGCCAGGCAATTCCCAAACGATAAACAGGATCATGCATTAGTGTGTACAAACGATGTTTTGTGGGAATTGTCGTGGTATATATGCGTAGCTTGCTTGGATCGTTGGCGTCATAAAATACTATTTCCTCCCGCCAATCACCGAAAAGATCGGCACTGACATTAGGAGTTCTTTTAGAACCGTTGCAGTGCATTGCACCGGGAAACTTATGAATAGTTACTGCCTTGTTGCCATTCCATTTAGAAAGATTGGTTCCATTCAATATTTCATCCTGTAAGTCGCCATCCCAGTAAATACGGAAACTGATGCCGGGCTTGTTATCGGAAATCTTTTCTCCTTTGCAGTTATAGACCCCCGGTGCGCCGGAACTCCACATCTCGAATCCACGATGATTCGGATCAATATCTGCGGCTAATCCGCGACCATTATCGCCTTTGGTAGGACCACCCCAGAGAATTTCTCCCGTTCGTGCATCATGCATTTCATAACCGTATGTCTGCCACGCTTCTTTCTCTTCATGCACTTCCCATACTTGATAGCCGGGACGATCGGGATCTAAATTGGCTACATGCATAGCATCTCCATGTCCGAGCCCGGTGCGATAAAGTAATGTTCCATCGTTATTGATAGCACAAGAGCCATAGATGATTTCATCACAACCATCTCCGTCCACATCTGCCACTGCTAAGTTGTGATTTCCCTGTCCATAGGCCCCTTCTCCTTTTATGTCAGAGATATGTTCCCATCGTTTCACCAACTTTCCGTTGATAAAATCGTAGGCAACCAGAGTTGTTTTTGCATAATAGCCGCGACACATTACAACACTTGGACGTACTCCATCCAGATAAGCAACACAAGCGAGAAAACGGTCTACGCGATTTCCGTAACTATCTCCCCAGTAACTTACCACTCCACGTTTTACTTCGTAAGGAATGGTATGGAGTTCTCCCCCTGTCGTACCACTAAAAATGGTGAGATATTCCGGCCCTTCGAGGATATAACCGCAAGTTTTATAGTTCATGCTTAAATCTCTCCAATCCCTGTCGGGATCATCCGAACCGAGAAAGAGTTTCTTCCCTTTTCCGTCTATGGTTCCCGGTGCTGTCTTACAGATGAGTTCCGCTCTGCCGTCACCATCGAAATCATATACCATGAATTGCGTATAGTGAGACCCTGCCCGGATATTCTTACCGAGATTGATTCTCCATAATTGCTTACCGTTCAATTTGTAGGCATCCAAATAAACAGGACCAGTGATACCGGAGAAGGAATTATCAACCTGATTGGAAGGATTCCATTTTACGATGATTTCATATTCTCCATCACCGTCCAAATCTCCTACACTACAGTCTCCCGGAACGTATGTGTATTCCTGTCCATTGGGAAATTCTTCTTTGACAGCAGGTTTCTTTGCCCGGTTGTATGTGATATTAGGTGGCGTGACCCCTCCTTGCGGACGGTTCAGTTGAAGGGTTAAAAAATCCTTTGCCCAAGGACTGACCTCTTTGGAACCTGTTCCTTCTTTTCCTTTACTAACTGCTTTGACTACATATTTATCCGTTAGTTTACCAGCTTTGTCCATTAGATTGGTTGCATCTTTTGCAGATACGGTTTTGAATAACTTTCCGTTTTTGTAGACATTGAAAGCTACTCTTTTTTCGTTACCTGATAAACGCCAGCTGATGAAAACACCATTATCGGTTTGGACAGCCACCACTCCTCTGTCTAGTGCTTCCATTTGGCGTTGTTTTCCTTGTGCCGGATGTATTCCTTCGAAAAGGAACAGTATGATAAGGATTGAATAAAAGACTGCATTTCTCATTTTTCTTTTTATTTAATGTGTAATATGTCCTTGTAAAGATGCGATGCACAAAGGAAGACATTTCTAATAAACATTAGCTGTACAAATATACAAAAACATGGAAAATACTACTAATTCACGCTTTTGTATCTATGTTTTCGGTTGATTTGAATTGTAGTCAATGTATTAGTACTCCTTTCTATTTGGCTCTGACGGCTTCCGCCTACTTTTGTAGAAGAGAAGAAATATAAATAATTAAACTTATATTTATGAGAAGACAATTACTTTTTGTTTTAGCATTATTAATCGAGGGAGGATTTCTTTCCGCCCAAACTCTTCCGGACCGGAGAGAGACATTGAAAGTTTTAATCAAGGTGAATGATTATTTCATGAAAAAGTATGCCGATTATACGCGGCCTAGTTATGTCGGAAAATTCCGTCCCAGTAATATTTGGACCAGAGGGGTGTATTATGAGGGATTGATGGCTTTGCACACTATTTATCCCCGTTCGGATTATTATGATTATGCGTATGATTGGGCTGATTTCCATAAATGGGGATTAAGAGGTGGAAATACCACTCGTAATGCAGACGATCATTGTTGTGGGCAAGCTTATATAGAGTTGTACAAGATTAGTCCTGAATCGGATAAGATAAAGAATATCAAGGCAACGATGGATATGTTGGTCAATACGCCACAGGTGAATGATTGGACCTGGATTGATGCAATACAAATGGGGATGCCCATTTTTGCTCAATTAGGTAAACTTATTGGTGAACAGAAGTATTATGACAAAATGTGGCAAATGTATTCCTGTTCGCGGAATAGTATTGGCGGTGGTCTGTTCAATCAGAAAGAAGGATTGTGGTGGAGAGACGCTAATTTTGTTCCTCCTTATAAAGAACCGAATGGTAAGAATTGTTTTTGGAGTAGAGGTAATGGATGGGTGTATACCGCTTTGACAAGGGTGTTGAATGAAATTCCGGCTAATGAATCTCACCGTAAAGAGTATGTCACTGATTTTATGGCTATGAGTAAAGCCTTGAAAGCTTGCCAACGGGAAGACGGTTTTTGGAATGTGAGCCTGCATGATGAATCAAATTATGGTGGAAAAGAGGCTTCCGGTACTTCCTTATTTGTATATGGTATGGCATGGGGAGTGCGGAATGGTTTATTGGATAAGCAGGAATATCTGCCTGTTATTATAAAAGCATGGAATGCGTTAGTAAAAGAGTGTGTACATCCAAATGGTTTTCTCGGTTATGTACAGGGAAGTGGAAAGGAGCCTAAAGATAGCCAGCCTGTAACTTATAAGAGCGTTCCGGATTTTGAAGATTATGGAGTGGGCTGTTTTCTGTTGGCAGGTACGGAGATTTATAAACTAGATTGATGATAGACTTGGTGAAATATTGATATATTGGAATATGGGAAGATTTAAGTTTTTGAAGTTATTGCTTTTGTTACTGCTGATACCTATACTACTAGTGGCTAACAATAGGGAGAAATATAATTTTAATTCTCAATGGTTAGTGCATATTGGTGATGTTCAAGGAGGAGAAAAGCAGTCTTTTGCTGATAAAGATTGGAAGAAAATTACTTTACCTCGCGCATTTAATGAAGATGAAGCTTTTAAAGTTGCTATTAGAGAAATGACAGATACCGTTTCTTGGTATCGTAAACATTTTAAGTTACCAAAAACAGCAAAGGGAAAGAAAGTCTTTATAGAGTTTGAAGGAGTGCGTCAGGGGGCTGACTTCTATTTGAATGGCAAACATATCGGACTACATGAAAATGGGGTGATGGCTGTTGGCTTTGATCTGACACCATATTTGAATTTTTCCGGAGAGAATGTAATTGCTGTGCGTACTGATAATGATTGGAAGTATAAAGAGCGGGCTACCGGAAGCCGATATCAATGGAATGATAACAACTTTAATGCTAATTATGGCGGTATCCCTAAAAATGTATGGTTGCATATTACGGATAAGTTATATCAAACATTACCTTTATATAGTAACTTACAAACGACAGGAGTGTATATCTATGCTACAGATATACGTACTAAAAGCCGTAAAGCATTGGTTAATGCAGAGTCTGAAGTACGTAACGAATATGATAAATCGTGTAATGTGGGATATGAGGTCTGTGTATATGATTATGATGGTAATTTAGTAAGTACTTTCAGAAGTGCCCCGGTGGTAGTAAAACCGAAGGAGACAGTAAAGCTAAAAGCTGCTAGAGAATTGGAGAACCTGCATTTCTGGAGTTGGGGATATGGTTATCTTTATGATGTAAAGACAAGGTTGATAGTGAATAACAGAATTGTTGACGAGGTAGTGACTAAAACAGGTTTCAGAAAGACTCGTTTTGGTGGTGGAAAGATATGGCTGAATGACCGAGTTTTGCAAATGAAAGGATATGCCCAGCGTACAAGTAATGAATGGCCGGGGGTAGGCATATCGGTGCCACCTTGGATGAGCGACTATTCTAATGGTTTGATGATTGAGCATAATGCGAATTTCTTTAGATGGATGCATGTTACACCTTGGAAACAAGATGTTGAATCTTGTGACAGAGTAGGAGTGATACAAGTAATGCCTGCCGGAGATGCGGAGAAAGATGCGGTTGGCCGTTGGTGGGGGCAGCGTTTGGAATTAATGCGTGATGCTATCATCTACTTTAAGAATAATCCGAGTATACTGTTTTATGAATCGGGTAATGAGTCTATAAGTCGTGAACACATGCTTGAAATGATTGCTATCCGGGATATGTACGATCCTTATGGAGGAAGAGCGATAGGCTCCCGTGAGATGTTGGATATTCGTGAAGCTGAATGGGGAGGTGAAATGCTTTATATAAATAAGAGTGAACACCATCCGATGTTTGCTACCGAATATTGTCGTGATGAAGGTCTGCGTAAGTATTGGGATGAATATAGTTATCCTTTTCATAAAGAAGGAGCAGGGCCTTTGTATAGAGGACAGGATGCAAGTGTCTATAATCGTAATCAGGATATGTTTGCTGTAGAATTGATCCGGCGATGGTATGATTATTGGCGTGAACGACCGGGTACCGGAAGGCGGGTTAGTTCCGGTGGTGCTAAAATTATTTTCTCGGATACACAAACGCATAGCCGTGGTGAAGAAAATTATCGCAGGAGTGGAGTCGTAGATCCATTGAGAATACCTAAAGATGGATTTTTTGCTCACAAAGTCATGTGGGATGGCTGGGTTGATAAGGAAAAAGAACATACATATATCATTGGTCACTGGAATTATACATCCAAAGTGACTAAACCTGTGTATGTAGTTTCTTCAGGTGATAAGGTAGAATTATTTGTCAATGGTAAATCAAAAGGATTTGGTAAACAGGATTATCGTTTCTTATTTACATTTGATTCAGTTCGCTGGGAGAAGGGAGTAGTTGAAGCTGTGAGTTATGATGAGAATAATAAAGAATTGAGCCGTTATTCTGTAAAAACGATAGGAGATCCCCATCATTTGAAACTTACATTTATGCATGGACCGGAGGGGCTTTTTGCGGATGGGGCTGACTTGGCTATACTGCAGGTGGAGGTAGTAGATGCAAATGGCGATAGATGTCCACTTGCTGATAATATGATTAAATTTGATTTGCAAGGACCTGCCGAATGGCGTGGAGGTATTGCACAGGCTATAGACAATTATGTATTGGCTACAGAACTACCTGTTGAGTGCGGTATCACAAGAATTTTGATTCGTTCGACTGAACAGGCAGGGAAGATTGTGGTAAAAGCTATGGCAGCAGGTTTGCCTTCAGCAGAATTGTCGCTGATGTCCAATCCAATTGAGGTGAAAGATGGACTTAGTCAATTTTTTCCAAGTGAAAAATTGACTAGCCGGTTTGATCGTGGTGAAACACCGTTAACTCCTTCTTATCAGGATTCAAAAGTAGATGTAAGAGTAAAATCTGCTATTGCTGGAATAAACAGTGAACAGGCTATTCATAGTTATGACAGTAACGAATTAAGTGAATGGAAAAATGATGGAAAACTGAGTACGGCATGGATTACTTATCAGTTGGAGAGAAAAGCAGAGATAGATGATATTTGCATTAAGTTGACAGGTTGGCGGAAACGTTCTTATCCTTTAGAGATTTTTGCAGATGATGAACTTATTTGGAGTGGAAATACGGAAAAGAGTTTAGGATATATTCATCTATCCGTCAAGCCTGTGCAAACGGATAAAATAACTATCAAGTTGAAGGGAGAGGCAAAAGAATCGGATGCTTTCGGACAAATAGTAGAAGTTGTTGAGCCTAATGCTGGTGATCTTGATCTTCTTAGAGCAAAAGGTGGTGAACAGACAAATAATGAATTGAGAATAGTGGAGGTTGAATTTCTGGAAACGCTAAAGAAATAAATAGGATTGCGTTTGTTTAAGGTTGCCCTGGCTAGTTCTTATTAGGATTAGCTGGGAACTTATTTATTGAGGAGTTTTGTTGCTGAGTACATTCGATTATTATGCTTCAAATAGAGTTCACATGGCGGGGCAGGTCAGGAAATATCGTTTCTAAAATAGTCTAGTCGATGATTGATTAAATAGAAAAATAGAAATTATGAAAATATTCTTCGTGCTTATTTTAAGTCTTTTAAAATGTTCTTGTTCATTACTTGCGGCAGATTGGGAAGTTTATGTTGCTAAATATAAACATGATAAAGAATGTGCTATTAGTTATACTTTTGATGATGGACTGGTAGAACACTATACCGTAGTTTTTCCAGAATTGGAGAAACGCGGCTTCAATGGAACTTTTTGGATATGTGGTTATTACACAGAGCAAGGAATGTCTGCTAAAGTTCCTCGGATGACCTGGTCTCAACTAAAGAAAATGTCAGATAAGGGGCATGAAATTTCAAATCATAGTTGGTCTCATAAGAAAATGTCACGTCTACCTTTAGGACAGATTAAAGAAGAAATAGAAAAGAATGATAGTGCCATTTATGCAAATATCGGTACTATTCCTGTTACCTACTGTTATCCGTATAATTACAAACCTGACACTATTTTTCAGGTGGCTTCTCTGAATAGAGTGGCAACACGTGTAAAACAGTTCTCGATTGGTGGATGGAAATCAAGTCCTGAACGGTTAACTATATGGTTGGAAAGTTTGCTTAAGAATAGGGATTGGGGTGTGAGTATGACTCATGGAATTAATTATGGTTATGATGCTTTCAAATCACCAGAATTATTTTGGGAGCATCTGGATAAAGTGAAAAGTATGGAAGAAAAAATCTGGGTTGGTACTTTTCGGGAAGTCGCTTCTTATATAAAAGAGAGAGAGAAAATTCAATTGCGGGTATCTGATGAAAAAGATGGTTTGGTTATTACTCCTGAATTGAAATTAGACAAGAAACTTTTTACGGAATCGTTAACAATGGTGGTTAAAGGTCAGAAGACAAAAGGAGTTTCTGTGATTCAGGACAGAAAACAATTACCAGCAAACGTGTTAGGAGATAAGATAATCTTTGATTTCAATCCTTATAATGGTCCCATTAAAGTATATCTAAATGTAAAATAGGATTTTGTGCTATCTTACTAGATTATATCATTGAAGTATGTTCTTATGCTATATTTGCAATCTGAATTGCCATATATGAAATGTATAAAGAATACCTTTTTATACTAATGTTTATCTTTACTTCTTTTTTCAAGTTAGGCATACATGATGAGTATGGGGAATGTGGGATTTGTATAGCATTAATCAAAGATGAGTTATAATTCCAGCTTTTAACGTCAAGTGTCGGATTTGTCCATTTATTAAGATATCAGTTTCGCTATCTCTTGGAGCCATTATGGTAGTACGAGTAACTTTGCCATCTTTCCAGTCTATTGAGATTTCGTAACCACCGCGTGCTTTCAAACCTTTCACACTTCCTTCTGTCCAGTCAGGTGGTAGTGCGGGTAGCAGATGTATGTATCCGGCATGACTTTGTATAAGCATTTCAGCAATACCTGCCGTAGTACCAAAGTTGCCATCTATTTGAAAAGGTGGATGGGCATCGAATAGGTTGTTGTACATACCGCCCGGGATACTTGTTGAAGCCTTCATTTGATAATGAGTACTGTGGTGCATGGCACTTTTGAGTAGCCTACGGGCATAAGCACCATCTTGTGCGCGTGCCCATAAGTTCACTTTCCAGCCAATGGCCCATCCGGTAGCTTGTGGACCACGCCATTTCAGTGAACGCAATGCAGCTTGATAGATACTGTCATTTATTGTCTTGCTTATATCACTTAAGGGATAAAGGGCGAATAGATGCGATACATGTCGATGGGTTAGACTGCCAATGGAATCTTGACCAGCGTATTTCCATTCTTTTAGTAATAGTTCGCCGTCAGCTTTGTTTACGATTTCCGTATAGAGACCGTCATCAATATTGTCATGATAATCATTGATGACTCTTAATTCTTCTGCTGTCAGCGGGCAGTCTTCCTCCAAAGCTTTACAAGCTTTCAGAGTGTTACTGAAAAGGGATTTTACGATCTGCTGTGCGTGAGCTGTCACTTTGCCTGTCGGTCCTTGTTCCGGACTAAATTCTCGCGGACATATCCATTTGCCGTCGTTTTCATCACGTACGAGACGGTTCTTCCAGAACTCCACAGCACTAAGCATTACGGGCAGTGCTTTTTCACGAAGGAATGTTTTATCATGTGTATAGAGCCAATGCTCATAGAAGTGCAAACAGTACCAAGCGTTGACTACGGAATATTCCTGTAACTTCCATTCTGTACCACCGCCGAAAATATTGTTGGCCGTAGAACAGAAGAATCCACCCGGTTTCTGATTCACATTCTTGTTAGCTGAATGTAGCACGCTATTTACATTGTCGCGCCATTGGGTGTGTACGATGGCTTCATTATAGACATAGTCGAGCAGATTGTAGTGCAGTTCACTAAGGTTGGTGATTTCTGCCGGCCAATAGTTCATCTGTACATTGATATTGGCATGTATGTCGCAATGCCATACAGCTTTGTTGCTGTAGTTCCATATGCCTTGCAGGTTACAAGGTAAGGCTATACCTCGCGTGCAACTTATGAGTAGGTAGCGCCCATAGTTGAAGTAGAGTTCTTCGAGGAATTGATTGTCCAGATATGATGAATCTGTCTCATTGTAGTCTGCCACGAGTTGTGGCGTCGGCTTGGTGTTGCAGTCATCAGGAGTGATGGACAACTGGCAACGGTCGAAGAGGGTGTGGTAATCTTTTTGCTGGCGTGCTTTCAGCGTAGAATAGTCTTTGGTTGCAGATTGGTTTATGATGTCGTCAATGCGCTGATGAAGTACTGATACGTCGGTACGATAGTCAGCAGCTTCAGTGCTGTAGTTAGTACCTCCTGATAATAGAACGAGCAGGGAATCGGCTTTGGTGATGGTAAGTGTTGAATCATTGACGTTCATTTGAGCTTTTTTACCATAGGGTTTTACTGCTACCCGGCAGTAGTAAGAAAGATGAGTCAATTTTCCTTTAAATGTCATGTTTCCCTTGTCGATTTTTGTGCCCGATGCTGTTCCGTTATAGTCGGTGTTTCCATCTTTTAGTTCCAAATCAACGTTGATTTTCTCTTTTCCTGAAGCACGTAGCATCACGGCAATCATTCCATCAGGGTATGAAGCTATGTATTCGCGGTCATACCGGACACCGCTTATGGTGTAGGTCATACCGGCTACAGCATTGCGTATATCTAGCCAGCGACGGTAGTCGGTGACATGCGTATCTGCCTTAATACCACGATGACTGATATAGAGATTGCCGAAGTTACGATATTCACCATAATCAGCTTTCTTCTCAATGCCATTAGGCTGTCCGGTCCATACTGTTTTCTCATTAAACTGTATCTCGTCGCATCCAATACCACCGAAAATCATGGCTCCTAGTTGTCCGTTACCGATAGGCAACGAGAGATCCATCCAGTTGTCTGATGGTTGGTCATACCACAATGTGAGCTTCTCTTGTGGTTTCACATTATGACTCATAGGACTAATGTTATGCACTATAGCTTTTTGCTGTGCCGATGTATTAAAGACAAAGAGCAAAAAAAGTAAGGTACTGAGGTAGTATTTCATAATGTTTTTTCCAATGATTCTTTTCATGACATTTGAATTAAAAATATTCCATTGACAAAGAAAGTAGTTTTATATAGATTAAAATATGTAGCTCGGTACAAAAACAAGTTTTTCTTGGATACTTGAGATCTTTTGAGAGCGGAAGGAAAGATAGTAAAAGAGGTTGCCTCATTCTTTTTTATGCTGTTGAGACAACCTTTTGCTAGCTAAACCTTTTATGTTGTTATTAATACCTATTGAACCTATTTCCCGAATTTAGGTAAGGCTTGACTAAGTTTTTCCACTTTAATCGGTTTTTCCAGAGAACATTCTGTTCGGGATTCTCCATTTTGAATAATGATATTCTGTGATTTGTCTCCTTTGATATTTGTGAGTATCTCTCCATGTGGAACAGCAAAGGTTACATCATCGAATAAAATATTCCGGCCATCCAATATATTGATTTGGTTGTCTTCTGCGTGAATATTCAGATTCCTGAAAGTAAATCCGTCTACATCATTTAAAGCGCCAATTAGTTTTTTGCTGTTAATCCTTCCGTTTTCTATAAGTACATTGCTGCATGGAATTTCGGGAATACCATTTACGCTTAGAATTTTCTCGGCTGACTCTACAACGAAGTCTTTGATATGAATATCTTTAATAGTTGGAGTTAACCTGTTGATGGCTCTTGGTGGATAGCGTTCGGCAAGTTCTCCTACATAACGCTTACTACCTAGTAAATCCCATTTGAAAGCTTCTCCTACATTAATCATACGGATTTTCTCATATAGAGCATCATTTACTCCACCTGCGCGGTTCCGGCGTGTTTTAAAACGTATGCCAATTTGAGTACCGTCAAAGACGCAATCATGAACATATATATTTTTAACGCCTCCGGCTGTTTCGCTCCCACAAGTAACTCCACCATGTCCTTGTTGGGCTAGGGAGAAACGGATAACAACATTCTCTGTAGGTTTGCCAACCCGTAAGCCATCTTCTGCACGCCCTGCTTTTAATGTGAAACAGTCGTCTCCGCAATTTAGTGTGCAATATTCTATAAGGACATTTTTACAGGATTCGATGTCTATACCGTCACCACTGGGAATTCCTATTGAATTTACTGTAATTCCTCGTATAATCACATTTTCACAATAAATTGGACAAACATTCCAGAAAGTACTGCGTTCCATTGTGATTCCTTCAATCAAAACATTGGTGCAGTTAATCGGAGATATGGTTTTAGGTTTATAGAAGCCTCTTCCATCCATTCCATCAAATATTCTTTTTTCTATAGGGGCATTATTCAGAATGTCTTTTTCTACTACAGTATTACCGTTGGGACGCTGCCTGATTTCAGCATCCAGTGAGGGACCATAAATGATTCCTTTTCCTGTAATGGCTATATTATCTTCACCATTGGCATAGATAAATGAGCCGGGCCCCATAATTTCAACCCCTTCATGCCGGGTGAATACGGCAGGAAGATAGCTTTCTGCATTGCCTGGAAATTCTATTTCGGCACCTTCAGCAAGATGGAGGTTAATATTACTTTTCAAAACGATACGCCCTGACTTCCATTTTCCTTTGGGGATGATGACGGTTCCTCCTCCTTTTTGAGAAACGTCTTCAATAGTTTGATTCACAATAGAAGTAATAGGTGTGTCTGTTTTTGCTCCCTTATCTTTTATGTTAATAGTAAAATCTGGGAAAGTAGGTCTTTTTAACTGTGGAATCTCAAAAGGTGCTCCGTCAATAGGGGCGATTTTATCCGGCGTGGCTTTGGCTCCGACTTGTTCAGCAGTGATAATATTCTCTAGTTCTGTATTTGATTTACAGGATAGAGACATAAAACTGAATATCAGAGTAGAAAGCAAATACAGTTTATACGAAATTTTCATGATATTAAAATTAAAAATATTTCTGGTTACAAAGAAAGAGGTTTATATAGACTCAAATTTGTAGCTCTGTACAAAAACATATTTTCTCGTACACTTTTGTTCCTGGTAGAATTTAATTCTATTTATTTGTACTGGATTACATACTTGAATTCTCCAATAGCTCTACTTTTACCATATAGAATGTTAGTTCAATAATAATCGATAAATAAAAGTATCTCAAAAATATAATGACCATGAAAAAGATTGCATTTACATTATTCTTTTGTACCAGTAGCTTCATTCTGCTCTTTGCGCAGAAAGAATCGGCTTGGGACAATACTTCAAAAAGAAAATGGGATCCGGCATTTGAAAAGGTAGAAATTCCTTCTACAAAAGATGGAGAAATTCAGAAAGCATTTATGTATAAGTCGACTAATAAGACACCGCAGCCTTTGATTGTAAGTCTGCATACTTGGAGTGGCTATTATAATCAGACAGATCCTTTGACTAAAGAAATATTGGCGCGTGACTGGAATTATATTCATCCTGATTTCAGGGGAGCTAACAGGACGCCTTCGTCAATGGGAAGTCCATTGGCTTTGGCAGATATTGAAGATGCCATTCAGTATGCATTGAAGCATACTAACGCTAATCCCGAGGAAGTACATGTAATAGGAGTATCCGGAGGTGGTTTTGCTACGTTGGCTGCTTTCATGAATGTAGATTATCCTGTAAAATCATTCTCTGCATGGGTTCCAATTTCGGATATTGAAGCTTGGTATTGGGAATGTGTAGGGAGAGGGTCAAGATATGCAGAAGATATTCTTAGTGTTGTATCTCTTGATAAAAAGACTTTTAATAAAGAAATCGCTACCCTTCGTTCACCCTTGCGACAACATTTCCCGATAGAGAAGCGCAAGAATTCGAGACTGTATATATACACAGGTATTCATGACGGTTATAAAGGTTCTGTCCCCATTACTCATTCTTTAAATATGTATAATAGACTGGCTGGAGAGTTGAAATACGGCAGTTTGGATATGAAAGAAATTATGGAGAAGTCATTGACGGACTCTGATCTGATATCTCCTGAAGAGATACTTGGGCTTTTAGGGAAACGCATTAATCCTGAATATGAGAAGAACCCAAAGTTGTATGACCGCAGGGTTCATTTATGCCGTAAATATGAGAATATACAGTTGACAGTTTTTGAAGGAAGACATGAGCAGATTCCTCAAGCGTTAAGTTTGCTACCTTATGAATATAAAGTGACGGATTTAAAATGTAATATATTAGCTATTGGAGACTCGAATGGTCAAAACAAAGGTGGATGGGTGGATCAGTTGAAAAAGATGATGCCCGAATCTTGCATTGTTAATCTTTCGGAGAGCGGTAGAACAATCGGATTTGACAATAATGGGAGAGAACGTCTTAATACACTCAAAAATGTAGAATCATATTTAGATAAAGCACAGGTAGAGAAGAAGCGATATGATTATATTATCGTATGTTTGGGCACAAATGATTCTAAAAAAATGTTTGATTCAAAACAGAGAGAGGTGCCGGAGAATTTGAAAGCTCTTTTGGCTAAAATTAAAAAGCATAAGTTGTGCAGGGGAGCTAAGACTAAATTTATTTATGTAACTCCACCGCCTTTGAGAGATGAAGATGTTAGTCCCAAGTATCTGGATTCAGGTAAGAGACTAGCACGGCTGGTTCCGCAACTTGAAGACGTGGCTTTAAAACAAGGTTTCGATGTTGTTGATATCTATCGTCCATTGCTAGGAGTACTTGACTATTATGCTAAAGACGGTGTACACATGGCAGAGTCTGGGCAAGAGATTGTTGCATCAAAAATACTTTCTAATATTTTGAGTAAAAAATAGTTGTTGAAGTTGATAGGGCAGGAAAAGTAAACTGCGTCAGTTGTGGAATGTCAAATGGCTTCCTTCAATCGGGACTAGCTTGCCCGTTGTGCTCGTTGTGCCAACTTATTTTATGGCAACAATATCTTCCAGGCCTGAGACTTGCAGGATAAAAAAAGGAACTGAATATCAGAGTAGGCAATAAATACGATTTATATGAAATTCTCATGATATTAAAATTAAAAATATTATTAGTTACAAAGAAAGATGTTAGCTAAGACTCAATTTGTAGTACTGTACAAAAAATCTTGTGCGCTTCTCGTTACAGATAGAATTTAATTCTATTTATTTGTACTGGATTACATGTCAGAGTGATAATGCTACACTACTTTTGCCTGTAAAATATAGACTCAAATAGTAATAACATGAAAAACAAAGTATTATTTTTTATTTGCTTATTAATATGCTTGCCTATTGTATGTGGACATGCATTTGAACGTAAGAAATATAATTTTAACAGTGCATGGCTGCTGAAGACAGGTGATATAGCAGACGGACAGAGTTTAAAGTTAGATGATGACAATTGGAAAAAGATAAATCTGCCATGTGCTTTTAATGAAAATGAAGCTTTTAAACTTCATATTAAAGAGTTGAGTGATACGGTGATGTGGTATCGCAAGCATTTTCAACTCAATAATATAAAAGATAAGAAAGTGTTTGTCGAATTTGAAGGTGTTCGTCAAGGAGGGGATTTCTACCTGAATGGTCATTTCTTAGGTAAACATGAGAACGGAGTCATGGCAGTTGGCTTTGATTTGACTCCTTACGTGAGAGAAGGTGAGAATATAGTTGCAGTACGTATTGATAATAGTTGGTTTTATAAAGAAACAAAAACGGGATCTAAATTTCAATGGAATGATCGTAATTTTAATTCCAATTATGGTGGGATTCCCAAAAATGTGTATTTACATATAACAGACGAGGTATATCAGACACTTCCATTGTATAGTAATTTGCAGACTACCGGTGTGTATGTATATGCTACGAATCATGATATCAAAGCTCGTAAGGCTACTATTCATGCAGAATCGGAAGTGAAGAATGATAGTCGTGAGGTACGTGAGTTTAGTTATCAGGTGACTTTAATTAATCCTGACGGGAAAGAAGTAGGCACTTTTAATGGGTCTAAAGTAAGTCTGGAGCCAGGGGAGGTCAAAATAATAAAGGCTTCAGGGGTTATTGATAACCTTCGCTTTTGGAGTTGGGGATATGGTTATCTATATGATGTACGGACTACGTTAAAAGAGGGTAATCAGGTTTTTGACGAGGTAAATACGCGTACAGGTTTTCGTAAGACAGAATTTGCAGAAGGTAAGATTTGGCTGAATGATCGTGTTATCCAGATGAAAGGATATGCTCAACGTACAAGTAATGAATGGCCTGCAGTAGGATTGTCGGTACCTGCATGGTTGAGTGATTACTCTAATGGATTGATGGTGAAGAGCAATGCCAACCTGGTACGTTGGATGCATGTTACTCCTTGGAAGCAAGATGTGGAGTCTTGTGATCGTGTAGGATTGATACAGGCTATGCCTGCTGGTGATGCCGAAAAAGACAGAGAAGGCCGCCAATGGGAACAGCGCAAGGAATTGATGCGTGATGCTATTATTTATAATCGTAATAATCCGAGTATCTTGTTTTATGAATGCGGGAATAATGAGATTAGCAATCAACATATGCTCGAGATGAAAGCAATTCGTGACCAGTATGATCCACACGGTGGTAGAGCAATAGGTTCTCGTAATATGCTTAGTTCCCGTGAGGCAGAATATGGTGGAGAAATGCTTTATATAAATAAGAGTAAGCGTCATCCTATGTGGGCTACGGAATATTGCCGGGATGAGGCGTTGAGGAAATATTGGGATGATTACAGTTATCCGTTTCATAAAGATGGAGATGGACCTCTTTATCAGGGTAAGCCAGCTACTAAATATAATCAGAATCAGGATAAGTTTGCTGTGGAATTGGTTCGTAGATGGTATGATTACTGGCGTGAGCGTCCGGGAACAGGTACACGAGTGAGTTCGGGAGGCGCTAAGATTATTTTCTCTGATACGAATACTCATTGCCGCGGAGAGGAAAATTATCGTCGTAGTGGTGTTACAGACCCTATGCGTATTGAAAAGGATGGATTTTTTGCCCATCAAGTAATGTGGAATGGCTGGGTAGACACGGAAGCAAATCAAACTTATATTATAGGGCATTGGAATTACTCTGCTAACACAGTAAAACCCGTTTACGTTGTATCAACAGGTGATAAGGTGGAACTTTTCTTGAATGGCAAATCATTAGGAAGTGGAAAGCGTGAGTACAATTTCTTGTTTACATTTGATAATATAGCTTTTGAACCGGGTAAACTTGAAGCTGTGAGTTATGGGAAAAATGGAAAAGAGCTGAGCCGATACACTTTAGAGACGGCAGGTAAACCATTAAAGTTGAATTTGACAGTCATGCAAAATCCGGGAGGTTTTCATGCAGATGGAGCTGATATGGCTTTGTTGCAATTTGAAGTAGTGGATAATAACGGCAGACGTTGTCCTTTGGATAACAGGAAAGTTAGATTTACCGTTAAGGGTGAAGGCGAATGGCGTGGCGGCATTGCACAAGGGAAAGATAACTATATTTTGTCTACTACTTTGCCTGTAGAGTGCGGTGTTAACCGTGCTTTAATTCGCAGTACCACTAAAGCTGGTAAAATTGTAATTGAAGCGAAAGCAGAAGGATTGCCTTCTGCGTCATTAACTTTACAGACTATTCCTGTGAAGGTGAGAAACGGAATGAGTGAATATATACCTTCTAATATTCTGAAAGGAAATCTGGAAAGAGGTGAAACACCGTTAACGCCCTCTTATAAAGATACAAAAAAAGAGATAGCTGTTCTTTCTGCTGTGGCAGGTGCTAATCAGGAAGATGTACAGTTTAGTTATGATGATAATGAAGAGACTGCATGGGGAAATAATGGTAAACTGAATACTGCGTGGATTACTTATACATTGGCAAGAAAAGCTAAGGTTGATGATATTTGTCTAAAACTGAGCGGCTTCCGTAGAAATAGCTATCCGGTAGAGGTTTATGCAGAAAGTGAATTAATCTGGCAGGGAAATACTCCTGAAAGCCTGGGATATATTCATCTCAATGTGAAACCGATAGAGACTGATAAAATAACTTTGAAGTTAAGGGGGAGTATAGCAGATACAGAGGCTTTCTCTGAAATAGTGGAACTATCAGAAGAAAAGGCAAAAAAAATCCGTAAACAGGAAAGTTTGCAAAATGAAGATAAAGCCAAACCGAAAAAGGGAAAGAATGTGTTCCGGATTATTGAGATAGAGTTCTTGGAAACAGTTAAGTAGAACTATTTGAGCATAATGTACATTTGAACCGTAAATATGGGTAAAATGACATTTGAATAGAAATAGGATTTAGCTCTATTTATTTGTACTGTGTTACAGTATTGAACAATTGTGGTGCACTATTTTTGTGCTGAAAAACATGTATTAATATAAAAGGATGGAATGATGATGAATAAAGTTGCTCTTTTTTTATGTTTGCTATTATTCTCTGATTTTGCAGGTGCCCAGTCGAATGGAGACCGTGAATATTGGGTAAGGATAATGATTAAAATGGTGGAGCCTATCTACACGAATTTAAGTCAGAATACGTTGAGGAAGAATATGCCAGTAGAAACAATTGATGGATTAAATACTGGTAATAATAGAAAGGATGTAACTCACTTGGAGGCATTAGGGCGTTCGTTTGCTGGGATTGCGCCGTGGCTCAATCTTCCTGTAGATAAGACGGAGGAAGGCCGGTTACGTGAGAAATATATAGATTTGGTGGTAAAATCACTTTCCAATGCGGTGAACCCCGGGTCTCCTGATTATATGCCTTTCGACAAACCATACAGTCAAAAATTGGTGGACGCTGCGTATGTGGCTGAAGGGTTGCTTCGTTCGAAAGAGCAGATATGGCCCCGTTTGGATGAGCTTACGAAACAAAGGCTGATAAAAGAAATGAAAGCTTCCCGTTGTTTTAAGCCTGCAGATAAAAATTGGCTGATGTTTTCGGCTACGATTGAGGCAGCCTTATTAGAGTTTACAGGAGAGTGTAACATGAAGCCTATCACTTATGCTTTGCAAAAACATAAAGAATGGTATAAAGGGGATGGTTGGTATGGTGATGGACGTCGTTTACATATGGATTATTATAACAGTTTTGTCATTCAGCCGATGATAATGGATGTGTTGGATGTGATGAAACGTCATGGAATAGAGGAAGCTGAATTCTATGATGCCCAATTGAAACGTTTTGTCCGTTATGCCGAACAATTGGAAAGAATGATTGGGCCGGATGGAACCTATCCACCTCTCGGTCGTTCAATAGCTTATCGTTTAGGAGCATTTCAAGCATTATCTCAAGTTGCTCTTATGAAGAAACTACCTAAGAATATAAAGCCCGCTCAAGTTCGTTGTGCCTTGACAAAGGCAATGAAACGCCAGTTAGTAGAAGGAACATTTGATAAAGAAGGTTGGCTCACATTGGGTTTCTGCGGTCACCAACCTCGTTTAGCTGAAAAATATGTATCTACTGGAAGTTTATACATGTGCACTTTAGTCTTTTTGCCTTTAGGACTTGATGCTACGGATGAATTTTGGAGTGGGAAATCAGAGAAATGGACTTCGTTAAAAATATGGAGTAGTGATACGGAAGTTCCTATTGACCATGCATTGCGAGATTGATTCTTATGTAAACTATAAAATAATAATTTGAATTATGAGAATAAAATTTTTGATTGTAACTTCTGCAATTTTCTTTTCTTTGTGTAGTTCTGTTTCGGGTAAGGATAATAGAAAAGAAATGCGTACTATTATAGATAAGGGACTGAATACGGCTATTGTACAGTCCAGACAGATGGCTGAGAAATTATTAGGGCAACAAGAAGAACTTCCTCGTACAATAGGTAAAAGGGGAGTATTTATAACATCAGATGCAAGGGCATGGACAAGTGGCTTTTTCCCCGGAGTATTATGGTATTTATATGAAGCGGATGGTGATGCCTCATTAAAGATGTATGCTGAAGATTATACTAAGCGAGTGGAAAAGCAACAATTTACTACCAGTAATCATGATGTGGGTTTTATTCTTTATTGTAGTTATGGTAACGGATGGCGTTTGACTGGTAATGAAAAATATAAGAAAGTAATGTTGCAAGGAGCGCAGTCATTAAGTACTCGCTTTAATCCGGTGACTGGTTGTATTAAATCCTGGAATAGAGAAACTTGGCAGTATCCGGTTATCATTGACAATATGATGAATCTGGAATTATTATTATGGGCGTCTAAAAATTCGGAACATTCAGAATTTGGTTCTATTGCACGGTCCCACGCGGATGTAACAATGAAGAATCATTTCCGGTCTGATTATAGTTGTTATCATGTGGTATCTTATGATACAATTACCGGGAAGCCGGATCAAAAAGGGACTTATCAAGGATATGCTGACGACTCGGACTGGTCTCGCGGACAAGGTTGGGCGTTGTATGGTTATGTGATGATGTACCGTGAAACAAAAGAGAAAAAATATCTGGAGCATGCCATACATATAGCTAAATTTATCATGAGTCATCCGCAAATGCCGGATGATAAGATTCCCTATTGGGACTTTGATGACCCTGATATCCCTAATGCCCCGCGTGATGCCTCTGCAGCGGCGGTGATTGCATCTGCTTTGATTGAGTTAAGTCAATATACCCAAGGGCGTTTTTCTAAAGAATGTCTGTCTGTTGCAGAAACACAGTTAAAAATGTTGTCATCTCCAAAGTATCTGGCAGAACCGGGTACAAACTGTAATTTCATACTAAAGCACTCTGTAGGCAATAAGCCTAAAAAGAAGGAAGTAGATGTACCATTAACCTACGCTGATTATTATTATGTGGAAGCTCTACTGCGCTATAAGAAAGATATTTTGAAAGATAAATTAAGTGTTGAAACAAAGAAATAAGAATTGTATGAAGAATAAAATCCTGATTTTATGTTTAGCTTGCCTATGGCTGGTTCACAATGGGGTATTTGCACAAGAAACTTCTCCCCGTACTGTACTTTCACTGAATGAGGGTTGGGAGTGCAGACCTATTACGACAGTAAATCGGAAGGCTTTGTTCACTCCGGTGACTATACCTCACACATGGAATACCGACTATATTGAAGGAACGACATTATATGACCGTAAAATGATGGTATATCAACGTCCGTTAGTGGTGACGGAGACGATGAAAGGCAAACGTCTTTTTCTTTATTTTGAAGGAGTGAACTCTGCTGCTCAGGTATTCTTGAATCGTCGGACAGTTGGTGAGCATTTGGGGGGATATACCGCTTTTTGTTTTGAAATTACAGATCAGGTAAAAGAGGGAGAAAATTTGTTGGAAGTTTGGGTAAGCAATGCATATCGTACAGACATTTTGCCTATTAGTGGCGACTTTAACGTGAATGGGGGTATTCATCGTCCGTGTCATTTGATTGTAACCGAACAGGACTGTATCACTCCTTTGTTCTATGCTTCTCCAGGAGTATTTATTCATCAAGAGAATATTTCCAAAACAGTTGCTAATGTGAATGTGGAGACACATCTTTCACTTAAAGACAAAAAACAAGGTTTAAAACTTAAGACTATTGTCACAGATGCAGGTAATAAAATTGTATCCAGTAATGAAGTAGAAGTTTCTGACGCTATTGTAAAACAGCCGATGGAGATTAACCGCCCTATTTTGTGGGATGGGAAGAAGAATCCTTATTTATATACTGTGACTGTCGAGTTGTATGATGGCGATCAATTGAAAGACAGAATGGTGCAACGTACAGGGTTCCGTTATTTTTCTGTAGATCATGAAAAAGGTTTTTTCTTGAATGGTGAATATCTGAACCTTTATGGTTTCTGCCGTCATGAGGATGCAGCAGGTAGAGCCAGTGCTTTGCTTCCGGAAGACTATCAGATGGATATGGAACTTATCAAGGAATCCGGGGCAACAGCCATGCGGCTAGCTCATTATCCTCATGCAGAGCCGATGTATGATTTGTCTGATGAGAACGGAATTATTCTTTGGACGGAGATACCGATGTGCGGCCCTGGTGGACAGGCGTTTACTGGATTTGTAGATACGGAAGGATATAAGGATAATGCACGGTTAGCTGTGAAAGAGTTGGTTTATCAGAAGTTCAACCATCCTTCTATCTGTTTTTGGGGTATATGTAATGAGATACTGGTAAGTGATGGAAAAAGATTTGTAGAATATGATAACCCTATTCCATTTATTAAAGAGTTGAACGGAATCTATAAATCTATTGATTCTTCCCGTCTCACAGCGTTGGCTACTTGTGTAGATCAGTCTTACTATTTGGGATGTTCGGATCTGATAGCCTGGAACAAATATTTCGGATGGTACAAAGATGCTGCGCCTTCTGCATCCAAGTTTTTTGATGATTGCAAGAATAGTTCGAATGGAATACCGGTAGGTGTTTCAGAGTACGGAGGTGGGGCAAGTATTAATCATCACCAGTGGCCGCTTGCTATGGAAGACCGTTCCGATAGTCATTTTCATCCTGAAGAAGCCCAGACATTCTGCCACGAAGGTAACTGGGAATCATTTGCGAAACGTTCTTATCTGTGGGCGAAATTCATTTGGGTATTTGCCGATTTTCCTTCTTATATGCGTCAGGAAGGGGAAAAAGATGGATATAATGATAAGGGTTTGGTGACACATGATAGAAAAACGAAGAAAGATGCTTTCTATTTTTATAAGGCAAATTGGAATCCGGAACCTATGATTTATATTACAAGTCGTCGTTTCATCAAACGTGAGAATCCGCTGACAGATATTAAGGTTTTCACAAATTTGAAGGAAGCTACCCTTTATATCAACAATAAGAGAATAGGGACGATGAAACCGGATGATATGAGTCGTGTTATCTGGAAAGATATTCAGCTGAATGAAGGACGTAATATCATTCGTGTAGAAGGAAAGAGTGGGAAAGAACTTATTTCGGATACTTGTGAATGGTATTGTATTCAATAAGTTAATTATATAAATTAAGAACTACGGAGATTCTTTTTCCGTAGTTTTTTGTTGTTAAAAAATAGTGTTCGTATGTACTTACAGGGTAGTGATTTGTATTGTAGTACGGAAACAGGATTTGAACATTGCTGAATGTCCTTTTTGAATTAGAATACATGTAAATGTACAGTAATTAAGGTTCTTTATATGCCAATCATGTACATTTGTGTCAGAAAATCAATAATAGGTTTATTTTACTAATTAAAAATGTGCAGTTTTTAATTCAGTCGATAGGTTAATTTAATATATTTAGTATTATGAGAAATGTGATGAATAGTATGCAGCATTTGCTGTTGTTATTGTTCTTTTCGTCTTTTCTGTTTTCGTGTGAGAGTAAGATGGATGAGCATTATGAAAAACCGGGGTGGTTGAAAGGGAGCGCATGGGACGTTCTTGCTAATGAGTATGAAGGAAAATATTCAATCTTTCTTGAAGCGGCAGAACTAGCCGGATTCCGTTCAGTATTGGAAGGTAAGGCTCTTGCTACGGTGATGGCACCAGATGATGATGCTTTTACTGCTTATTTGGAGAAAGAGGGATATGCCTCTGTGAGAGATATACCGGTAGATGAACTAAAAAAGTTAATCGGTTTTCATTTAGTTTATTATTCCTATAATAAGAATGACTTGGAAAACTTCCGTCCGCAGAGTGATGTTGTAGATGAAGAGGATACTGATGTGTTGCCGGGTATGTATTATAAATTTAGAACCCGTAGCTCTAGTCCAACTTCATTGGGGGTTGACCCTACGACTGGAGATTTGGTGACGGTGTATCATTTGGAGCGTTTTGTTCCAGTTTTTTCTCACTATATGTTTTCGTCTAAAGGGATTGATGCTAAAAAGAACTATGAATATTTTTATCCAAATTCCACTTGGACAGGTGATGCGGGATTTAATGTATCTAATGCAACAGTAAAAGATTATCAGATTATAACTAATAATGGTTATATCTATGCGATTGATCAGGTGTTGGAGCCGTTAGAGACTATCTATACTGCAATGAAAGATAAGAAACACTATTCGAAGTTTCTTGATTTATACAACTCATATAGTACCTTTACGTATGACGAACAGTTAACCAATGATTTTGCGAAAGGTCTGGGGGTGGACAAGCTCTATCTTTTTAAACATGAAGCCAGTGGATTACCCAATATTGCTTTGGAATGGCCTGTTTCTAACTATCGGTTAATTCCGACGCTTGCTTCCGTTTCTTACAGTGTGTTTGCACCTACCAATGATGCTTTGGAGGCATTTTTCACTCGTTTTTGGAAAGAAAACGGTTATAATTATCTAGAAAATGTGGATCCTTTGATTATAAAAATCCTGTTACTTCAATATGTGTATGGTGGCTCTATTGTTTTCCCGGATGAGGTAAAGAAAATAACGAATGATTATGGAACTTCCTATAATTTTGATCCTTATACAGTGAAGGATAAGAGTATCTGTGTCAATGGAAGTTTCTATGGATTGGATGAGATAGATACTCCCCCGATTTTTAGCTCGGTAATTGGACCGGCTTTTTCTCATAAAGATTATCTTTACTTTCTGTATGCTTTAGATGGTGCCGGAGATTTATTGAAAACTTATAGTTCTTTGGCTACCAAATATACAATGTTGATACCTGATAATGCTACTTTTGAAGCAAGCGATATTCATTTGTTGAAATCGTCTAATGGTTCGTATGTGTTATCAGAACCGGCAGATACGGAATCTGGCTATGGGCCTATCGGAGCTTCTAAATTGCAGAGGTTAGTTAATGTTCATACGGTAAGTGGTGAAATGACACTTCCTTCCAATGGAACAAAAGTATATACTAGTCAGAATGCATCGGCTTATTGGTTTGTTAAAGATGGGAAGGTTACTACAAATGCAATCTTTAACTTGGCATTAGGTATGAGTGGAAATGATTTCTCTTCACTTTTCTCCCCTTTTGAGGAAATTACCAATAATGGAGAAGCTTGGAGCAACGGAAAATCTTATGTATATAAATCAAACACATATGGTATATTTGATATAGATGGTGCAGATGCAGGGGATAGCAATTACAAGGGAGTAAAGGCGGTGCTGGCAACTTGCAATGAGTCTAAATATCCCTATTTTGTATTTGCACAATTATTAAAGAAGGCTAATATGGTTTTTGGACAAGACTTGCCAGATTTTCAAGGTAGAATCATAAGTTTTATTCCGACGAATGAAGCATTAGTGGAAGCTATGAAAGCTGGGGAAATTCCGGGTGTAGAAGGAGGTGCTATTGATTTGTCACAACAGGAACCGACGTTGGAAGGTGTATTTGAACCGGAAGTGCTGAAAAAATATTTGAAGAATTATTTCTTAATTACCGCCTATGCTCCGGAAGTGACTAGTTGTCCTTATGTTGGCTCCACTACATGGAAAACAGGTACTTATCGTAATTCTAATTATAAGAGTATAGTCTATACAGACAATGGAGAATCTCTGTCTGTCCAGCTGGAAGGGTCAGGGCATGCGTGCTCCGTGATTCCAACCTATTATTATTTTCCATTTGCATATAATGATGGAGGATTCCATTTAATAGACTCTGTTTTTTAATAAACTGAATATCTAAAATTATGAAACAAATTAAATTAATATGTGTATCAATAGCCTTGCTTCTGTGTTGTGTTGAAGAGGTCTCATCACAGGCACAAAAAGTTATGTCGGGTACGATCACAGAGTTGATAGGAAAAACTGCAGAACCGTTGGTCGGAGTAAACGTGAATATTGTTAATGCGCAGAATCGTTCTTTGGGTGGGGCTATTACTAATTTGAACGGTCAGTATAACGTGAAAATACCGGAAGGTGAGAGCAATTTGACTATTGTTTTCTCTTATATTGGAATGAAAACCCAACGGGTTAAATATACAGGTCAGGTTAACTTGAATATTCGTATGGAATCCGAATCAAGAACAGTGGATGAGGTGGTTGTTTCGGCCAAGCGTATAGAAAGAAATGATTTAGGCATCACTAATAAAGAAATGATATCAGCTACTCAAAAGGTGAACATGGATGATTTGGTAGCTGCTGCTCCTATTGTTTCTGTCGAGGAAGCGTTACAAGGTCAGTTGGGCGGTGTTGATATTGTATTGGGTGGTGATCCAGGTACTCGTAGTGCTATTCGAATCCGTGGTACAGGCACGTTGAACGCATCGGCCGATCCTTTGATCGTAATTGACGGTGTGCCTTATCCAACAGATATCAGTGATGATTTTGATTTCTCTACTGCTAATGAGGAAGATTTGGGGGCTCTTTTGAATATCTCTCCTAATGATATAGCAACGGTTGAAGTTCTGAAAGATGCTTCTGCTACTGCTATTTGGGGAACACAGGGAGCAAATGGCGTTTTAGTAATTACTACTAAAAAGGGTACAGTGGGAAAAACCCGTTTTTCTTTCTCTTCTAAATGGACTTTAAAGACAGAGCCTAAAAATATACCTATGCTTAATGGGGACGAATATACTGCTTTGATGCAGGAGGGAATCTGGAACTCGGCTAAATATACAGGACTGAATAATGCATCAAATCATTATCTAGATTTGTTGTTCAATACTCCAGTAATTGGATATACGCCTGGTTTTGAATATTTTAATGAGTATAATCAAGATGTTAACTGGTTGGATTATGTACGTCAGACAGCTTTGACCTCAGATAATAATTTTTCTATGAGTGGTGGTGGTGAAAAAGCAACTTATCGTTTCTCTTTAGGTTATATGAGTGATGATGGAACTACTATCGGAACATCGTTGAAGCGATTAAATACGTCATTGAATGTATCTTATCAGTTTTCTAATAAATTGAAATTCGGAGCGAATTTTTCTTATTCACAGTCTGACCAAGATGCAAACTGGGCAAAAAATGTTCGTTCAGAAGCATTGAGTAAAATGCCGAATAAGTCTCCTTATACGATAGACAGGCAGACAGGACTGATGACCGGGGATTATTTTGTGTACCATGATCCTGATTTTGAAGGCTCTTTTAAAGGAACTGTCAATAAGGATTCGGAAAATTTCAACCCAGTGGCCATGGTAAATGAGGCTATGAATAATACTATGCAGAGGGAGGCCAAAATAACATTTAATGCAGATTATACAATTCTGCCAGGATTTACCTACAAAGGTTGGGCTTCTATTAATATGCGTACTACCAAAACTCATCGTTTTTTACCCCAAGTGGTAACCGGAGTAGCTCAAAACAGTGAGTATGCCAATCAGAGTGTGGACACCTATTCTGATAAACTAGTACTCCAGACAGAGAATAAATTGATGTATATTAAAAATTGGAATGATAAACATAATTTGATTGCTAATGCTTTGGTCCGTACTTCTCAACAAGTAAGCACCAGTTATTTGAGTGCTACATACGGTAATGCATCTTCGGGGCTGTCCGATCCTACTGTCGGTACTTCGGTTTTGGAAGGAGATTCAGGGATGAATTCAAGTGAAACTGAAACTCGCAGTGTATCGTTTATTGGTTTGGCGAATTACACGTTGTTGAATCGCTATGTATTTCATGCTTCTTTAAATGCCGAAGGAAATTCTGCTATGGGACGCAATAAGCGTATGGGGTATTTTCCAGCAGCTGGTATCGCATGGAATCTTCAGAATGAGCCCTTCCTGGAACTGGCTAGAGATCGTTGGCTGGATGAAGCTAAAATACGTGTCAGTGTCGGACAGAGTGGTCGTGCTCCAAGTGGTACTTCTGTTTATTTAGGAGCTTATGTTAAAGGTGATAACTATATGAATATGTCGGGGACCAAGCCGGAACGTATGCAATTGGATGATTTACATTGGGAGACTTCTACCGAGTATAATTATGGTGCTGATGTTATGTTATTCGGGGGGCGTTTAAAGTTCACATTTGATTATTATCAGAAATATATCAAAGATCTGCTACAAAAAGACTATAAACTTCCTTCCTCTACAGGTTTCGGCTCAATGAGATATTATAATTCCGGAAAAATGGAAAATAAAGGTTGGGAATTTCGTGCGGATGCAATATTCTGGAAGAATAAAGATTGGCAGATTAGTGGCTATGTAAACTTTAGTCGTAATGAAAATCGTATAACTGAATTGCCGGGTAATATGGCACAGGAAACTTATGAAGCAAATAATGGTAAATATGCTGCACGTGTAGAGGTGGGACAACCGGTTGGGGCGTTTTATGGCTACCGTTATCTAGGCGTGTACAAAGATAAGAATGCAACTTATGCACGTGATGCATCAGGTAATATTATGAATGATGTACATGGTAAACCGATTGTTATGAAAAATCTGACTAAGGTTTGTCAGCCAGGAGATGCCATATACGAGGATATCAATCATGATGGTGTAATTAATCAGTATGACATTGTATATTTGGGAAATTACAACCCGGTGTTGACAGGTGGCGCTGGACTGACTGTTAAGTATAAGCAAGTATCCCTGAGTGCGTTTTTCCATGGGCGTTTTGGGCAATCAATAGTAAACAAAGCTCGTATGAATAATGAATCCATGTATAGTGATGATAATCAAAGTACGGCCGTTCTCAGACGTTGGAGAAATGAAGGAGACGTGACGGATATTCCGCGTGCTTTGTATAAAGAAGGTTATAACTATTTAGGATCAGACCGCTTTGTAGAAGACGCTTCATTTGTGCGTTTGAAAACTCTGACATTAAACTATTCATTCCCTAAAAAGATATGTAATCGATTAGGAATAAATACTTTAAGTTGTTTTGCAACAGGATATAACTTATTTACTTGGACTAACTATACGGGACAAGATCCAGAAGTGGAAATTCCTACTAAACCTACTGATTTGGCGGAAGATAAGGCTACGACTCCTGTTTCTATGAGATTTGCTTTTGGTATTAATCTGAATTTCTAATACAAGGTAATATGAAAAAGATATTAATATATTTGGCTATTGCCGGAGCCGGGCTGTTGAATTCCGGTTGTAATGACTGGTTGGATGTACTGCCGAAGAATGAGCAGGTGGCACCCGACTATTGGAAAACGAAAGAACAGGTAGAGGAAGTGCTTGCACAAGGTTATTCGTATATGCGTACAACTGTTCCTAGCCTGATTTATTGGGGCGAACTTAGAGGAGGTTCTATTTATGCATACAGTGGATCGGAACAACAAAAATTGCAAAATTTTCAACTGACAGCCTCGTCCAGTATGTGCCGATGGTCGGCTTTTTATCAAGTATTGAATATTGCCAATTCAATTATAAAATATGCGCCGGAAGTACAAGGACAGGATGAAACTTATACTGAAGCAGCTATGAACTCACACATGGCGGAAGCTTATTTTATGCGTGCCTGGGTTAATTTCACATTAGTACGTAATTATAAGGAAGCTCCTTTGATACTGGAGCCCTATGTGACGGATTCCTATCCGTTCAATATCGGCAAGTCTTCGGAAGAAACGCTTCTCGTTCAGATAAAAGAGGACCTACAGACTGCGTTGGCTTCTGGGGCGGCAAAAGAGTTCTATGATGATGATACATGGGCGGGAGCTACGAAAGGACGTATTACTAAATGGGCTTTATATGCATTGATGGCCGATGTTTGCCTTTGGAGTGAAGATTATGAGAATTGTATTAAATATGCTGATTTATTAATTAACTCTGACTCTTCTCACCGTCCGGCATTCATGGCTGACTCTGAACAGTGGTTCACTATTTTTAATCCGGGAAATAGTAATGAGTCGATTTTTGAAATAAATTTTGATGTACTCACTTATAATCAGCCTGTTGATAATAGTCCGTCTATGTATTTTACTTATTCTCCATCCGCACGATTACAGTACTCTTTAGCAATGTATAGTCGTTTATGGAATGAGACTACAGTCAGTAATGAGAGTTCGGTTCGTGCATCCGGAGGAGCTTATAACGATTTGGAGGTAGGAGCGACTTCTTGTATCTGGAAATATCAAGGATATGGCTACATGTCTTTAGGTTACAGAGATCAACAAGATGCCAACTGGATTCTTTATCGTATGGCGGATGTGTTGCTGATGAAAGCGGAAGCTTTGGCATGGTTGGGCGGAGCAACTAACTTTCAAGCAGCTATGGATTTGATTAACCAAGTACGTACCCGTGCCAATGTCGCAGAACTGGATGTGAATATAAACGATGTGACAGAAGAATCTATGCTGAAGTATGTGCTAGAGGAACGTGATATTGAGTTAGCTGCGGAAGGGAAACGTTGGTATGACTTAGTTCGTTTCGGCAAATCGAAAAATTATAAGTACCAGAATGCATTTATTGATTTGATAGTTGCAAACAATGCTTCTGCCAGTTCCCAATGGTTGCGTTCGGTTTTGAAAAATACATACGCTTGGTATTTGCCTATTCCTCAGAGTGACATTGTACAAAATTCGCTTTTGACCCAGAATCCTTATTATGATATAACTTCAAATTGATATTGCTATGAAAAATATTGTAAAATATTGTTTTCTGTTGCTGGTAATCTGTTATTCCTGCGATGATCCTTATAAGGATAAAACATTTCAGGTCTACAACGTACAACCGGCAGCCTCTTATTTGGAAAGTCGTTCAGATGAGTTTTCCGAATGGATTAAGGTCTTGAAGTATGCTGATTTGTTCAACGCGATTAATCAGGCTACTGATATATTTACTGTACTTGCACCGACCAATGTTGCTATGTCTGATTTCTATGCCCGGAAAGGAGTAGCTTCGATTGAAGAACTGGGACAGACTTATGCACGGGGGTTGGCACAGTATCATATTATGAATGATTCCATTCAGCGGGATGATTTTGTAGCAGGAGGAGAGTTGCCTGTCAAGACTCTTTCCGGTGATGTACTGGAAGTTTCGTTTGATGAGAACGGAGAAGGAGGATTCAACTCTGTTTATATTAACAAGGAAGCGCGTGTAAAGGAGTTTGCTGTTTCGACAGCCAACGGGCTTGTTTACGTATTGGATGATGTTTTGAGTCCCGCAATTGAAACTGTATATGAACGTTTGGTTGGTCATGAAGAGAACCAGATATTTCGTGCAGCTGTTGATTTGACCGGTTGGAAAGAGGAGTTAAGTATTGTATCCGAAACAAACTCTTCAGTATCGGGAAGTGCATCAGAAGTGAGACGTTATTTCACGCTACTGGCTGTATCGGATGATGTTTACAATGAATGTGGAATTTCCTCGGTAGAGGGATTAGTTTCTCGTTTAGGGGCAGGAAATGATTATACCAATAAGAATAATGCCTTGAACAGATATGTAGCTTATCATATTTTAGATGGAAACTATAAAATAGCTACTTTAAAGTCTTTTGATACTGAAGAAATGCTCAAGAAACTGTGGGGTACCAAAGCAGAAAACGCATTGATAATGACCTCAAATGAGAATGGTGATTATTATTTGAACTTTGATGGTGGTGATGACAAGGCCCAATTTATTGATGATAAATCAAATGAGCAGGCCAGGAATGGGTGTATTCATCAAATTGACGGTTATTTGCCTATCTGTGAGACATTGAAACCTATTTCTTATTATTTTGATTTTTGTGATTTTCCGGAAGTGGCCTCTTATATAAACTCCTATGCTGTGGGCGGGCAGTTGTATCAGCAAAAAGCTGGAGATAATGAAGGAGCTACGCCATTGGCTAATAATAATGGTTCGTATGTTTCTTGTTATGATATGCAGATGGGGCCTTCTGGCACAATTAGTTCCGGGTGGGGATATCTGGAATATCGTACGGCACATAATAAGTCTGAATATAATTGGTGGAATCTGTTACATTATGATGTATTGGGCATCAATCTAGGCTATAATGGAATGCTGACTCTGAATATTCCTGCTATTTTGTCCGGTAAATATAAAGTGACTTTAGGATTTGCATATGCCAGTTCAATGAATTTCATGCGATTGGCGGGAGATGTTCCGTCTGAAGGAAGCAACGGCGGACGCACATCATTTACTTTTGATGATGATTTGGGCAAATCGGTGAGTACGGCTATCTATACGGCTGTTCCTGTAGATGAATTGAATTGTTATAAAGTGGAATTGTTTAGTGAGTTGGAATTTACTGCTACGCAGTCACATAAATTGCAATTAGTTGTTTTAGACCCCGCGGCAAGTACACATAAGAACTTCCGTTTGCAGTTGGATTATCTATTATTCGAACCTATTAATTAAGTAAAGCAATGAAAACATTAAATTATATATTAATGTCCGCATGCCTCTTGGCTGGGTTATGTTCTTGTACAGATGAGTGGGATTCTCATTATACAGAGAAAGAGCCTGTAATCAATAATGTAGATGTTGTAATTGTGGATGAACCTGCATCGGATTATCTGAAGAAGGAGTCTTCTTATAGCTCTATGTATGGGTTATTTGAAAAGAGCGGTATTTTTCAGACTTTGGATGAAAAGAAATCATTATATACCATGATGGTGGTAAATAACCAAAATTTTACTCGGACGAATTCGGAAGAAGAGACGGATAGTAATGCAGATACTTTCTTGGCTAAAGCACATATAACGGATGCAGCTATTTCTCCCAGTAATCTGAAAGAAGGACAACGTCTGTTGATGTGGAATGGTAAATATGTGAAAGTTACTACTCAGGATGAACTGACAGGAGAGGCTAGGATTGCTTTTAATGGAGCTGTTGTAAAGAAAGTGATTAAAACGACAGATGCTTATATTTATGAATTGGAGAACTATATCAATACTCCCAAGTCATTAATGGAAGTATTGGAAGGATTGGGTGACGATTACTCAATTTTCAGAGAAATGGTGATGGCAAGAGTTGAGAAAGTCTTTGATAAGAGCGCCAGTACGCCAATCGGTATAGATCCGACAGGAAATACAATCTATGATTCGGTGTTTACTTTCAAAAGTCCTTATTTTGAAAGAAAGAAGATGGATTTGTATTCTGAGTCTATGCATGCCACGATGTTTATCCCTTCGAATACATTGGTCAAGAATGCATTGCATGATGCAAAAGAAAGACTGAACGAGTGGGGAATGGAACGTGCGGACTCTATTTTGAATAACTGGATATTCCAGAGTGCTTTCTATGATGTAGAATATAAAAAAGAAGATTTCGGAAATGTAAATAAGCCGGATTTAATCTCTATATTTAATCAACAGTGGAGAACGACTATTAATACAGTCGATTTGGATAATCCGGTTGAGATGAGTAACGGGATAGCCTATTATGTTACTTCCTTAAAAATTCCTACCAATGCTGTGTTAATATGGAGAATTAAAGAATTTTTCTGCCCTGCTTGGAATGCTCCTCTGACCGATGCTGAGAAACTAGCTTATTATAAACTTTATCCGGAAGAAGGGACAACTTATTATAAGAATGATAACAATGTCCTTTGTACTGGAACGAAGAACTATGCAAATTCATATCAGCCCAACTCAAACTGGCCGGTTATAGATTATAGTGCGTTGAGATTCCAGTTAATTGATGATACTCAGAAAGGAGTACTGGAATTTAAATGTTTTAAAATGCAGGAACATGTGGACGGCACTCATACTTTGATCCCATACACGCTTCCGCCCGGAGAGTATTATTGGTATTGGGGAGGTTATGGTAAATATAGCAGGGTAAATGCAACCTTCTATTTGAATGATATGAAAATTCGTGAAATGACCGATGCAGAATTGTATGCTATAAGTTGGGATCGTGGAGGCGGTGGCTATAATGAAATTTATAATACTGTTTCAAATTATGATCGCGATGGAGCAGAGATAGGAGTTGTGACTATTGAAGGTGATAAACCGGTGGAATTGAATGTCAGGATTGAGTTTACGAAAGGAGTAAATAAAAATCTCAGTATATTCCATTGGTGTTTCCGTCCGACAGAAAATTGTTATTAACCTTGATTAGGATAGGATATGAAAAAGATAAAAACTATACTTGGTATGTCTGTATTGCTCTTGGGAGCAACAAATATATGGGGGCAGAGTGCCCATAAGTTAACGGGTAAGATTCTTTCGACAAAGAATCAACCTGTTGAGGGGGCTATTGTTACAGTCTTGGATACAGTGAATGTGACTACTTCAAAAGATGGAGCGTTTAGGTTTGAATTGAAAGATCCGTCTAAAGCGAAGGAAATTTCAGTGTGGGCAGCCGGTTATTATCCAGTGCAACAGAAGCTGAACAATCGTTTGGAAGTCATAATAATGATGACTCCTGAGGAACAGTATAAGTATAATGAATCGGTTGTATTGCCTTTTCGAGAAGAAGGAGATACGAAACTTTCAAGTTATACATCGGCTGTTAACATAACGAAAAAAGACTTTCTGTTGGGAGGAACAAAAATAGACCGTGCTTTGGCAGGACAGATTGCAGGGCTGGAAGTGAAGCGTAGTAGTGGTATGCCGGGTGAAGGTAGTTATTATAATTTACGTGGTATTCGTTCTTTAACGGGGGATAATGCTCCGTTGATAGTAGTAAATGGAGTACCTTACATGCCTGATAAGACTTCTTCAACAGTAGTTGGTGGGTTTACACGGGATATTTTTCAAGCTTATAATCTGCAGGATATTCAGAATATTACAGTTCTGAAAGGTGCAGAGGCAGCTATGTACGGTTCAATGGGCTCAAATGGAGTTATTCTGATTCAGACAGACGGTGCTGTGTCCAATGATTTGGAAACAAAAATTAGTTATTACGGTTCGTTTGGAGTGAATTGGAATGATAAGCGAATGCCGTTATTGGGGCTGGAAGCTTATAAATCTTATTTGTCGGATGTAGGTTTGACTATTTATGAAGACCCAAGTGATTTTTATACGAATTTTCCGTTTATGAGAGATCCGAATGATAAAAGATATGCATACTTGTATAATAATAATACAGACTGGCAAGATTTAATTTATAAGAATAGTACCTCTACTGATCATTTGTTCCGTGTAGAGGGTGGTGACGCTATTGCCAAATACGACCTTTCATTGGGATATAGCCGAGACAACGGATTAATGGATAATACAAGCATGGAGCGTTTTCATACCCAGTTGAATACTAATATTCTTGTAAGTCAAAAAGTGAATATTTTTGCAAACCTGGGTTTGGCGTATCTGAACGGGCATTTTCAGGAACAGGGAATGAGTGTAGCGACAAACCCCATTCTTGCGGCGTATGCCAGGTCTCCTTTATTGAGCCCTTATGATAAGGACCGGGATGGTAATACTCTAACTACATATTCTTCCTATCGTTATGGTAATAGCAGAACGACTGCTTACGGAGTTAGTAATCCGTTGGCATTGATAAATACGCTGGATGCTCACAATCGCCAATATGACCTGAATATGAAGGCCGGTATCTCATATAAACCTTTCTTAGGTTTTACAGTGAGCGGTATTGTCGGCTTATATTATAATTTTAATAACGAACACATTTTCATTCCTGGTGAGAGCGATCCGACCATTCTGCCTATAACCGATATGTATGATACCAGAAAGAATGCTGTGAAAGAGGGTGAAGCTGAAACTACGAACTTCTTCCTGAACCTGAATGGAAATTATCAGAAAACCTTTAATTATATTCATAAACTGAATGCTATTGCAGGCTGGCAAATGTTGACGACTAAAAATGAATATGACGCAGGTGAGGGACGCAATACCGGTAATGACTTTTATCAGACCTTGGGAAGTGCGCAGGCTATCGGACGTCGTTTTATAGGGTATATAAACAATTGGAACTGGATGAATTTTTATGCACATGCCGATTACACTTATAATGATATGGTACAAGTGTCTGTAAACATGGCAGTGGACGGAGCTTCTTCAACAGGTACGGAAGTAAACCGTTTTTATATGTATCCTTCTGTCGGACTGACTTGGTTGGGTAAAGGATGGAAACCTTTTCAAAATACAACTTGGATTAACAAATTCAATGTACGTGCTGAATATAGTCTGACTGGCAACACCCGTTTTGCCTCTACTTTAGGCAGTTTTAATTATTCGACTGTTCCTTATCAGCAGTTATCTACAATTGTACGTACCAATGTACCCAATACTTCTTTAAAACCGGAAAGAAATGCATCTTTAAATTTAGGTATTGATCTATCAGTTTTACGTAATCGTTTGAATGTATCTTTTGATTACTATAATAATCAGATTAGTGATATGATTAGTGTTATGCCGCTTTCTTCCATATATGGTTCTTCAGCTCATTACGCTAACATTGGTAAAATGGAAAACAGGGGAATCGAACTTTCTGTACAAGCTTCTTTGGTACGTACCCGTAATTTTGAGTGGATTGTAGGTGGCAATATTGCTCATGCTACAAATAAGATAAAATCTCTGGGTGGAGAAGACCAGATTGTATTGAACTATGATGATGAAGTGCAACAAGTACATCGGGTAGGAGAGTCTCCTTATCAATATTATGGTTATCAGTCTAATGGAGTATTTGCTACACAGGCCGAAGCTGATGAAGCCAATCTACATAATCGTACAGGGGTCCGGTATAATGCAGGTGATGTTCATTTTATAGACCAAAATGGAGATAACAAGATTGATGACAAAGATCGTGTTTTGTTGGGTAATGCTTCTCCTTCTTATTTTGGTGGGTTTTATACTCAGTTCAAATATAAAGGATTTGCACTTTCAGCCGAATTCAGTTATTCCAAAGATAATATGGCTTATAATGCTGTAAGACAGCAGTTGGAATCTGTATCTACAACCAATAATCAAAGTCTTGCTGTCGCAAACCGTTGGAGCTTGGAAGGAGAGATGACAGATATCCCTCGTGCAGTATGGAATGATCCAGTGGGCAATGACTACTTTTCATCCCGCTGGATTGAAGATGCTTCTTATCTTAGAATGAGGAACGTGACTTTAAGCTATACATTTACGAAAAAACTGTGGAATTTCTTCCGTGCGGGAACAATTTATGTGACTGGAGAAAACCTGTTCACAATTACCAAATATTTGGGAATGGAACCGGAGTTTTCTTATTCATATGCAGAGAATGTACAAGGCTTTGATAATGCAAAACTGATGCAGCCCAAAACTGTAAAAGTAGGTGTTAATTTAAAATTCTAAAGAAAATGAAAAGAATAAATATATTGAGAAATCTGGTGCTCGGCTTGGCAATAGTGGCATGTGCTTCTTGTTCTGATTTCTTTGAGCCGGATAATAACACTATTTTAAGAGGAGATGATTACATGCGCGAGAATAGTGAGCTATATGCCGGTTTTTTGGGAATAGTAACGAAGGTGCAGGCTATTGGCGATAAAGCTATTTATCTGACGGATACCCGTGCGGAACTTTTGGAGCCTACTGGAAATACCCCAGGTGAATTATATAGTTTATATAATTACGATGACGATTTAAGTGGCAACTCATATGCTGATCCTGCTAAATATTATGACGTAATTATTTCATGCAATGATTTTATGCAGAAAGCAAAGGCTTATAAAGATGCCCATGAAACTACTGTGGACATGGATCATTACAGAGGATTAATTAGTAGTGCGTTAAGAGTGAAAACATGGATCTATCTTACATTGGGCAAGATTTATGGTCAGGCGGCTTGGATTGATGACCCCTTGCAAAGTTTTGTTGATTTCTCAAACTTTGAAATAAAAGATTTAGATGGAATATTAGATGCATGTGAGGATTTATTGTCCGTAGGATTTGATGGTGTAAACGGGACTTATAATATGGACTGGAGAGCTTGGCTGGATCCCACAGGAACAGATAGTGAGGTTATTAGTACTTACGAATATTGGAATATGATGGTACCGGAATATTTCGTTCTGCAAGCAGAGATTTCCTTGTGGAAAGGAAATTATCAGAATACGGTGAGTGTACTTTTAAAGGAAATGAACCGGGTGTTTGCACAAAACCGCGGAAAACTTTCAAGAACCAAATATATGCGTAGTGGTAGTTATACTAATGGGTATGGAGGGTGGTTTACTACTGCTACTCCGGATGAAACAGTTGCCGAGTCAGTTATTATATATAACTATCAGTATAATCAAAAGAATTCTTTATTGAGACATTTTGATACTACGGGAGAATATTTGTTGCGTGCATCATTAGCTGGAGTAAGCCGTTTTAAGGATCCGGTTTATAATCCGCCAAAAAATTCGAATGATGAATTTACAACAGAAAACCGTTTTAAAACTTTTAAGGAAGTCGTAAAAGATGTAGAATACTCTGTTCAGAAATATCGTGGCATGGGGAGTAAATTGGGACATACTGTAGCCCATGATGATGTACAAATCTATATTTATCACACGGCCGATCTTTACTATATGTTGGTTGAAGCATTGAATAATTTGGGACGATATGAGATTGCTGATGTCTTGATGAATCAGGGATTTTATCTCACGTATGGTGCATTGGCGAAGGTTACGGATAACGCGGTATGGAAAAATACCGGTTTTACTAACGATTGGGGCAAAGATCTGACAGATGAGGGGAGCTATCGTACATATGAAGATAGAGGAATTCGAGGAATTCTAAATCTTGGTAACCGTGATATGTGGCGTGAAGGTGATGGTAAAACTGATTTAGAGATAAAGAGACATAATGATCTTGAAATTTTAAAAGAAGCCTTGTTGGAATTTCCTTGTGAAGGAAAGACATATCCGATTATGCTTCGTATAGCAAAGCGTTGGAATGATTATAGCATTATCTCTAAGTTTGTTGGTGAAAAATATACTGATTTGGCCAAACGTGCTGAAGTGGAGAGTAAAATAGAAGCAGGGGCTTATTTCGTTCCTTGGGACTTAAGTAAAACTGCTTCTTCCCATTAATATGATTAATTGTTAAGTTTAATGAGAAAAATGATATATATGAGAAGAACATTAATTCTTATTTGTGGAGCTATGTTTTTCTGGGCTTCATGTTCAGATGACGAAGTCGTATCATCAGGGTCGGTAAATCCTGAAGTTCCGGTGGAAGAATATCCTGATGTTACAGCGTTTGATACTCGCGGGATGATAGTTAGTTATGATCCTTCCCACGGTGAACTGGGAGCGTTGATTAGTTGGAAATGGATGAAAGATGATCCGAATGATGCGGCTTATGATATTTATCGGAGTGTGAATGGAGGTGAGTTTCGGAAATTGAATTCTACCCCGATTTCTAAAAGTACAAACTATAAGGACTTGTCTGTAGATGTATCAAAGACAAATACTTATGAATTACGTTTCGCTGATTCTAGTGAAATTCTTGGTTCTTATAAGTTCACTCCTGAAATGGCGGCAACTTTCTATAAATCTATTTTCTTGAATATGAGTAATCTGCCGCCGCTTTCAGGTCCAGCAGGTAATCAGGGTGAGAATGAGGATGAAGATGAAAGTGGTGGCGAAAGTATTGTTGGATATAAGGTTTCTGATGCGGCAATTGGAGATTTGGATGGGGACGGACAATATGAGATTGTAGTGAAAAGACAGACTACATCAATTGATAATGCGAGTTCTGGGTTTGCCCTGGGAAGTGCTTTGTTGGAGGCTTACCGGTTGGATAATGGTGCATTTATGTGGAGAGTAGAACTAGGCCCGAATATTCGTCAGGGGACTCATTACATTTCGTTTATAGTATATGATCTGGACGGTGATGGAAAGGCTGAAGTGGCAGTTCGTACATCCGAATTAACGAAATTTGGAGATGGTACAGTCATTGGTGATGTTGATGGTGACGGAATTACTTATTATGTAAATACTAATCCAGATAGCCGTACTTTCGGCAAGATTCTGGATGGTCCAGAATTTCTGTCTATTATAGACGGGGCTACGGGAACTGAAGTGGCCCGTACAGATTATATACCGAGAGGAGATAAACTTCTTTGGTCAGGATATTGGGGAGATGGCTATAATTACGGAAACCGTATCGACCGTTTTCTGATGGCAGTGGGACACTTTAATTCTCAAAACAGTGCACCTAGTATCGTGATGTGCCGTGGATATTATAAGAATTTCCAGATTACAGCATTGGATTATGAAAATGGAAAATTAACCCAGTGTTGGCATTTTGACACTTATCCCGATTATCAGGATTATGTAGGTCAGGGAAATCATAATTTGGCTGTTGGTGATGTGGACGGTGATGGTAAGGATGAGATTATTTATGGGGCATGTGCCATAGATCATAATGGAAAAGGACTTTATAGTACAGGTTTGGGGCATGGTGACGCTTTACATTTAGGCAAGTTCGATCCAACTCGCGAGGGATTGCAGGTGGTTGCTTGCCATGAGAGCCCTAGTGAATATGGTAATAATGGTCTTGAAATGCACGATGCAGCTACAGGAGAGATTATTTTCGGAATCTCTGGTAATGCCGAAGATGTAGGACGATGTATGGTGGCTGATGTAGACCCGGAAACACCCGGATGTGAGGTTTGGGCTGCAGGAACAACGTTGGATGGAAAGTTGTATTCATGTAAAGGAGAATTGTTATCAAAGAGAGCTCCGCGTTATAAATGGGGCGATAGTTGGACGTATAACATGGGAATCTGGTGGAGCGGTGCTTTGAACCGTCAATTGCTGGATCGTGGCTTTGTAGTGGATTATGGAACAGGTGAAGCGCCGAATGTTCTGTTTGAGAAAGGTAGTTATAATGTGACAACCGGTCAAGGAACAAAGAATAATCCTGTATTTTATGCTGATTTCTGGGGAGACTGGCGTGAAGAAATGATTTATGTAACTACTGATTATACGGAATTACGTATTTTTACAACTAACCTTGAGACTAAGCATCGTTTCCGTCCTTTGATGTATGATCATATTTACCGTCTTAGTGCTGTTCATGAGAATGTGGGGTATAACCAGCCTACTCATACAGGGTTCTATATTGGTTCCGATTTGCTGAAAGATGAAAATATGGAAATAGGGCCTGGAGGCATTGGAGATTGGAAACCAGATAATGAGCATAACGGTTCTGCTTTTGAGGATTAAGGGATATATTAATAACCAAAAGAAAAAGATATATGAATACTAAATATATGATGAAGAAACAAAGATATTGGTTGTTGTACCTGTTGGGAATAGTTTGTTTATCTTCTTGCAATAATGAAAATGAAGAACAAAATTTTAGCGATAATCTTTTAATGAATTTGACGGCACAAGTAAACAAAGTTAAATCACGTGTCAGTTCAGATAATTCCTGGGTAGCTGATGGAACAGAACAAATATCTCTGAATGTCGGAGAAAAAAAGGTTACTTTCAAAGTTGTAGATATTGACGGTACATTAGAGCCTGTGAATGAAGATAATCAGCTATATTGGCCTACACCTTTGAAACCACAGATGGTGACTGCATGGTATCCTGCAACGGAGGGGAATAATCTGCCTGCAATATGGAATGTACAGGCAGACCAGTCTGGAACTGGTTTTCAGCAGTCAGATATATTATATACTTCAACCGAAGTTTCTTTCCAAGGTAATAAGGCATTACCGTTTGAGCATCTGACAACTAAAGTTATTGTCAATCTGAAAGGAAACGGGAAAAATGACACCGAGCTTGCAGGAGCGGTAGTGACAATTGAAAATGCAGTGCTTACAGGTAGCTTCTCTGAGGGTGTTCTGACAGCCTCATCGGGTAGTGGTAAAACGATAACTCCACAAAAGCTCATGGTAACTAATGGATATGCTTTTTCTTGTCAGGCCCTGTTGATTCCTCAGGATATGAAAGAGAAACAGTTTATCAAAATCCAAATGGATGGGCGAACATTCTATTATGTCCCGGAAGGAGATGATGCAAACTTGGCAGGTGGATATAAGTCTGTGTACAATATAACAGTTGGTGACCAGAAAATCTCTGTCGAAATAGAAAAGAATTCTGCACAATGGGGGAATGAGGGAGATGAAGTTGTTGAAACTACACCGATTTCATGAAATGCCCTAAGTAGTAATTGATATATGGAAACAATTGGAATAAAGGAACTAATTATGAAACAATATAAGTTTTTATCTACTGCTTTATTATTGGCTGCAATGATGGCATGGAGCAGTTGCTCGAATGAGGACGAAAGCCTGCCAGTACCGTCGGGTGCAGGGGGACTTGTTATAAATGTGCGTGATACGGGGATGGAAAATGCAGATCCGTCTGTTTCGCGGACTATCACAGACCTGAATTATAATACCACTTTTGAGTTTGGAGATTGTATCGGACTTTTTGCTGTAAAGAATAATTTGATTTTGAATGATATTAACAATTTGAAGATTGAGTATACGAAAGAAGGATGGCAGGCTGTTACAGAATTACAATATGACGGAACGCTAAAAGAAGCTACTTATTATGCGTATTATCCTTATGATGAGAATCTAAGCATCAATACTGTTGAGAGCGATTTCTTTGCAGCATTGGTAGCAGGGTGGAATTTGCAAACGGATCAGTCTACTAAGAAAAATTACGCTATATCTGATTTAATGACTTCTTCAGGAAGTACTGTCGTGAAAGGTGATAAAGGAGAATTTTTGATTCAGTTGGATATGTCTCATCGTATGTCTTTAGTTGTGATTTCTCTGCCCGGAACAGAATATAAGTTTACTAATCCAGAGTTGCAAGGAACAACTTATGCTGTTAAACCGATCGGTGATGTGGAATTTTATCGGGGGGCTATTGGAAACAGCAATGTGATAAAACCATATAGGGCAGAAGACGGAACGTATCGTATGTTAGTCAGACCGGCTGAATCTCCTGATATTATTGGTGTGCTGGGTAATACGAAGTATGAGATAAAAAAGTCTGTTGCTACTGGAAAATATAAGAGATTCTTGGTTAACGGAGGTAGCCAGGTCATAAATTATGAATTGAAAGTTGGTGATTATTATTGTGCAGATGGAAATCTTGTGAGTAGGGATGCGGGAGAGGTACCTGACGATTGTATTGGTATAGTATATTATGTCGGTAATCCACAGCCTTCCGTATTGTATAAGGATAATGAGGCTTTAGGCGTTGATGAGTCAAAAGATGCTTTGAGACGTGATTTCCCGAATTGTATACATGGGTTGGTTTATGCAGTAAAACGTGCAAACCCGACTGTATCCCGGTTTACTTCAAGTTCGAAATTTGATTATACAAGTACTTTTAATGGTAATGCAGAATTGAGTGCCACTTATCTTTGGGGGCAGGAAAGTAAAGCACCTACATATAATTGTATCCTAGGGTATAACAATACAGAGGTATTGAGAGTTATTGAGAATGCAGTGGATATGTTTACTAACTTAGATTCTTATGTGGACGTATTTCCGGCTCCTGTTGTAAGCTCTGGATGGTATCTGCCTTCTTTGGAAGAGATGAGGACTATATTTGAAAATAATGATATTATAAATAGTTCGCTGGCTAATATTGGTGGTGAGTCTTTATGGATCACAGAGAGTGGATATGATGTATCAAATGCTGCTTATTTGGGATATTGGACATCTACTTGCAGAGCTAAAGGGTATATGTATGGCAGTCATGACAACAATGGGGCTTTCGCTCCTCGTGATGGTAAAAGTACAAAAGATGGTAGAGGATATTTTCGCTTCTCTTTAGCGTTTTAAAAATATGGACAAAACAATATAATATAGAGTAGCAATCGTTTTAAAAAGGTTATATTTTTAAGATTGCTACTCTATTTTTTATATAAATAGATAATACATTATGAAACCGTTCATTATAACAATATTGGTATTTTGGGGGACCTTATTTAGTTGTACGGACGCTCCCAACAAAACGACCAAAGAACAAGCGTGGAAGGAATTTGCCAATCCTCAAGACTCTACCCGCACAAAAGTTTGGTGGTTTCACGGTGAAACGGAAACCACCAGAGAGGGGATTACCGCCGATTTGGAAGCATATAAGCGTGCTGGAGTGGGTGGAGTGGTCTATTATGACCAAGCACATGGAAAGGGAGAAAATGCACTTCCGGCCATGTCACAGGAATGGTGGAATATGCTCCGGTTTGCAGCTTCGGAGGCTAAAAGGCTTGGGTTGTCTTTCGAAGCCAATATAGCCAACGGATATGTAGCGGGTGGTCCGTGGATCACTCCTGAACTGGGTATGCAAAGACTTACAGCTACTGAAACGATTGTAAAAGGAAAGTCTGTGTTTAAGGGGATATTGCCTAAACCGGACAGTAAATCCTTTTCTGATGTAGCAGTTTTAGCTTTCCCTATTCACAAAGGTTATTATGAAACAAATCAAACCCGGAACCCGAAGTTATCAACGAATCTGGCAGGATTGCCTGTTGAATCTCTGTTTGGTAAAAGTAGGAAATTGCCAACAATTCCTCCACAGGAACCGGGACATTCTGTATTCGTGAACCTTGATTTTGGAGATGATTTTGTAGCACGTAGTATTACGTATCGCGTAGGTACACGAGGTAAAAGCCGGGGTGGTGCAATGAATGTGCCGGGAGAGCCGACGGAGAAATTCGTAGCTCAAGGATTCATCGAACAACCGGATTTGGGACAGCTGGAGGTTTCGGAGGATGGAATCAATTATCAGAAGGTATGTGACCTGAAACCGGTCTATGCCGCTGCATCCGGCAACTGGAACCAGAAAACCGTTTCTTTTCCCGCTGTAAAGGGCAGATTTTTCCGTCTTAACCTGCATGACTGGTGTCATCCGAAAGATAAAAAGCCGCAAATGTATCTGGGAGATGTGGTACTCTCTTCCCGGGCGAAAGCTGATAAATGGGAGGAAAAAGCCGGGCTTTATTCCGAATATGTATTGCCGGATGAGACACCTGAATATTCTGGTGAGGAGGTGATAAATCCGGAGCAGATAATAGACCTGACTGCCCGAATGGACAAGAACGGAGAATTGCAATGGGATGTGCCCGAGGGCGAATGGATGGTTTTGCGGTTTGGACATGTGCCGACAGGAGGAGCCACCAAGCATTCACGTGCCAATATGAAAGGACTGGAATGCGACAAGCTGTCTGCCGTGGCAGCCAAAGTGCAGTTTGATAATTACTTCAAACTAATTTTGGATACTTTGAATGCAGCAGGATGTCCGTTGAAAGGTTTGACTATGGATAGTCAGGAAGCCGGTTCGCAGAACTGGACTTCCGGCTATGAGAAAGAATTTGTTCAGCGCAGAGGATATGATATACATCGCTATCTTCCGGCTCTGATGGGATATATTGTCGGTTCTCCGGAAGAAACGGACGGTTTCTTTTATGATATGCGTCGGACGATAGCCGATCTTGTTTCAGAGAAATATTACGGTACACTGGATAGTTTGTGCCGGCAGGCGGGTGTTGATTTTACCGCTCAGGCTTCCGGTAACGGATTGAATTTGGTAGCTGATAACTTTCAGGCTAAAGGACGGGTACAGAAACCACAAGGTGAGTTTTGGGGACATCACGTACATGGAAGCTATGATATCAAGGAAGCCGCATCTGCTGCACATATCTATGGAAAGCTGATTGCTTCGGCAGAGGCTTTCACAGACGTGAGATATGACGAATCATTTGCCGAAATGAAAAACCTGGCCGATTATGCCTATGCTTTCGGAGTGAATGAATTTGTTGTGTGTGCATCCGCTTATCAACCTTGGCTGGATAAGATTCCGGGAAGTACGGGAGGCGGCAGGCATTATTGTCTGAACCGTAACAATACGTTTTGGGAATATAGCCGTCCGTTTTGGGATTATCAGGCACGATGTGCGGGGTTAATGAGAAAAGGATTGCCTGTTGTGGACTTATGCATCTTTGCAGGTGATAATGCTCCAGTGAAACTGCTCACTTACCGTCTGCCGGAAATTCCGGAAGGATATGATTTTGATGTCTGTACAGCGGATGCGTTGATAAAGCGCATGAAGGCTCGTGACGGACGTATTGTATTGCCGGACGGAATGAGCTATCAGATGCTTGTAATACAGCGTAACGGAGATGTCACTTTGGAAGCTTTGCGACATATTGCTTCACTGGTGGAACAGGGAGTACCGCTATATGGACCGAAACCTCTTCGTTCCGGTTCGCTGAAAGATGCCGGAAATGCGGAAGAATATGCAAAACTGGCAGACGGCTTGTGGGGTGGGGAGATGGCTGCTTCCGGTTCTCATACTTATGGTAAAGGGATAGTTTATTGGGGTATGTCCCTTGAAGAAGCTTTGGCACAGGCGGGAATCCGTCCGGATATAGTGTTGAAGAGTGGCAATACTCCTAAGGATAAAGTGTATTTCGCTCACCGGCAGTTGGCTGACGCGGAAGTTTACTTCCTGAATAATCATAGCAAGAATGTATTCAATAGTACAGTGACTCTACGCACCGACGCCCAATATGCCGAATATTGGGATCCTGCTACCGGAAAGCGTTTCAGCCTGCCCGCGACTCCGGAGAAGAACGGTTTGGCAGTAACGATTACTTTGCAACCCAATGAATCCGGTTTTATTGTAGCATCCGGTCAGCAAGCGGAAGGCATCTCTCAGCGAATGATTGGTAGTCCCGAAGTGGTTGTTCCTGTTGAGGGAAGCTGGAATGTTTATTTTGATCCTCAATGGGGAGGTCCGGGGGAAGTTGTGTTTGAGGAATTGACCGATTGGACACGTAATACAGATGACCGGATTCGCTATTATTCGGGTACGGCTGTCTATAAAAAGACAATCACTTTAGACAGATTGAATGAAGATGAAGAACTCGCACTTCGCATTCCCCGATTGGGTGCTATGGCACAAGTCTTTATCAATGGTAAGGAGGTTTCAACGATATGGTGTTCGCCATGGGAGGCTGATTTGACCCCTTATGCGAAGGAGGGTGATAATGCATTGGAATTGCGCGTTGTCAATTCGCTGACGAACCGTATGATTGGTGATGCTGCTTTGCCGCAGGAAGAGCGTTACACGTATGCTTATCCTGAAATCGTTAAAGTGGGAGACCGGTTGATTCCTTCGGGCATCATGGACGAAATATTATTGGTAAAAAGGTAGCATATAGAGAGTTATGTGGATATTTGTTTATTAGTTAAGGTTCATAAAGGCTTAGGACTTGACAAAGGCTTTTTTATGTTGTATATTTGTAGATGTGAAACATAAAACAACCAAAAACGAATGAAACGATTCTTATCTTTTGCCGTACTCGCTGTGATGTACTTCCCCGGATGTGCAACCAGTAAAAATGC
>PPYE01482890.1_pt1 | contig 49570 bp, 55 predicted proteins | sample 1559881 | NCBI WGS metagenome assembly PPYE01 (sample SAMN08240022, study PRJNA423297) | Human gut metagenome, whole genome shotgun sequencing project.
TACTATTATTTCTCAAATGCTCCGTTAAATGTTTATTTCTCAAATGGTTGTGCCAAACCGTTGAAAATCTAAAATAAAAAAGATGTTATTGACTATTGAGCTTTTGACCGGATAATTGTATTAATAATATAGCCTTGATATAGGAAAGGAGAATATAATGGTCAGAACAATTGTTGTTTTCGTTTTTGTAACTTCTGCATGTGTTACTGCTGCCTTTTCCCAAACTGTAGAAAAGGAGAATAAAGTAGACGTGCAAAAGAAAAATAGTTCTACGGAAGTAAGCGGACGTTTATTGCTTGAAACAAAAGACATAGAACCGAAGTTGCCGGATATGGAGGTCAAAAAGAAAGCAGCAGATGATAAGTCCACGCAGTCATACGGCTTGACACCCTCAAACCCTGCATCGGGCTTATCTCCTTATTTTTATGATTTTCCTGCATTGCTGGAAAGTAATCCGACATTGACGGATTTTTATAACTTCCGGTGGTATCCGATGAATGGGCGACTTTCTTTTATTGGGAGTGCGGAACAGAAAACTTATTTGGGATTAGGACAATATATGGCAGTCAATGCCGGAGTGCGCTGGGTACCTTCCCAAAGATTTTTCGTTGAGGCAGGAGGTGCCTATAGCCGGCAATACTACTTGGTTTTGCCTATAGCGAGGCAAGATATAGCAGGAATGTATACGAGGATGCAATATACTTTGGCCAGAAATGTCCGTCTAAATGTCTGGGGACAGTACTTTATCTGGGGCAATACGCCTCCTCCGGCTTATAATCCGATATTTCCACATACGGGGATGGGAGCCTCCATATCGGTCGATGTGAAAAAGAATACGGAAGTAAGTGTCGGTGCTGAATATCAGTATGACAAGAATTCAAAGGAATGGAAGATGGAAACGTCAGGCCGCATATCCATTGGCTTTTAACACGGCTGGCTTTTGTCACAGCGTAATTATGTCGTTTCAGCAATTGTAGGCATGTCTCCTGTTTTTTATAGCAAAGGCATTTCAACTCTTGTGACATGTTCTTCTTCGGGCACATCCGGATTACTGTAATAATATTCTATTGATGTTCCGGAAGCCTTATATCCATTTGTCTTTATCCATTCGGCCATCTCGTTATACAGTTGTGCCAATTCATTGTAGTTTCCTCTGTGCAAGCATGAGACTATTCTTCTGGCGGGGATGATGACAGACTTTATGTTTCCGGTCCCTTGTAGAGTTCTCGACGATTTCAATCCGATAATCATTCTTACATGTTCTTCGGTCAGGCTTTCAAAGTCGGGGTACCCGACAAAGGGAATATTGGTGGTCACTTCCCCTTGCTCCTTGAATAAAGTGTCGATTCTTACAAAGTTCTCTCCGATAGCTTGTGGCATTCCTTTCATGTCGGTTTGCACTTCGATAGCCAGAGCAGGCTGCTCCGGTTGCTGTAAAAGCATGATTTCTGATATCTTTGCCATAGATTCTGTTTTTAATGATGATTACTTCCGTATGACCGGTATATATATGTCTGTTAGCAACTCCGATGTTTCTGTAGTAGACGGACGATTCATATATACCTCAAAGCTGGATGTACTTTGAGGATGGTATTTACTTTTCGGGAACCATTCCTCATAAATCATCCTGTACGCTTTGTATAAAGAAGAATAGCTTCCCTTATGCCTGAATATGGCATACCGTCCACCGGGTATCTGCATGATCCCCGGCATCGTTTTCACTTTTGAATCATCGCGAATGGTAATACCCAGATAGAATCTGCACTTATCTGTAGGTGTGATTGACGGATCGTCCATACTAAGGCTGATAAACTTGTCATACCGCTGATCGGCTTCATACTGTCTGGCGTAATGCCGTAGTTTATTCCATAGCAATTGGTATTTTATTTTGTTTTTATACGCTTCTCCTACTTCAATGCAGAATATCTTCATCGGGCTGATCACTTTTATTTCCGGCTCGATATCCGTTGCCGGATTTTTACTGTTCGGTTTATGCTTTTCTCTGTATTGGGAAGTTGATATACCAAAATGTTTCTTAAAAGCTTTAGCAATGCTGGATTTAGTCTGATAACTTGTCTGCTCTATTATTTGTTTCAGTGTATAGTCTGTTGAGATCAGCAAATGTGCAACATGTTCAATGCGCAAACGCTGTATATAGCTGCCGATATTTTCTCCGGTAGCGGCAAGGAACACTCTTCTGAAATGGTATTTGGACAGCCCGCTCATTGAACTCAGTGTATCAGTATCCAATATCTCCGTCAGATGACAGTTGATGTACACTATTATGTTCTGAATCATCTTGTGATGCAGATAGCTTGTTTCCACCTTTTGCCGCCATCTGTTCAGTGTAGGAAGCCGTTTATTCAGTATATTCCTCAGTTCTTCCGGAGAATAGTCCGTATCTGCATATTCATTATATTTATCTGTATATTTTATCCAGATATCGATCATTTCCCACATGGATATGTCGACAATGTATTTTCCCTCCTTCAGGCAATAATAGCAAAACTCATCACTTCTCGAACCGTCAGAGTTAGTACCTAGATATTCTTCCACATCAAAGCGAAGCGGCATTCCGCAACTTTGGCAATATCTTTTATTTATTTCGGATTCAACCATTTGTCTATTCTTGCTTTGCTTGCAAAAATAAGCTATTTTTCCGGTAAGCAGTTGTCCGGAATAGGCATCTTTTTATTAACAAATGTTCATTTCTGCTATTTCCTAAAGTTGTATCTTTCCTTTGTATGGAAGTATCAGTCAGTTCCCTTCTGTCATCGGTCTGCTGCTAATAGGGGGCACAGAACGATATGTGTAAGTTACGGTGGCCTTGAAAAAGGATTGAACTGCCTATGGATAAAGCGTTTGAACGATATTTGAAGAAAACTGAAAAATAAAACGGTTTGTTACATTGATTGGCAAATACGTTACATTACACTAGGTTTCAAACGGCTAAAATGGGCTGTAGGTTTACATTGAAATAAGAAATGCTGGATTACATATAAAAGCTGCTCAGAAAGGCTATAATAGCACTATGGGCGGCTTTCTTTGTTGTATATAACCACTGATAGGACTGTTTTAGAGATCGTTTAAATTGCAATAATATAGAGCTTGAACAATGTCTTTTGATGCGTTATTCTTGTACCTTTTGGTTTGTTAAAAAGTGAGTTGGGCATACCGTTGGGCATACTGAGTTGGGCATACTTATTTGTCCAAAATATTTAATTTAAAAAAGTTGGGCATACTTTTTATGCTTGTTTTTGGGTGTGTTTTGGGTATGATGTTTCTTTTCAAGTGGTATTTTTAGGCGTTTCTATAAGGATTTGTAGGGGGATAGTATGGTAGTTTTTGATAATACTAAGATTGCGAAGTTAGCATAAATGTCTGATTTATAGTAGCTGTTAGCAAGATAAACGGTATTTTAGCACTGTAAATGTGCGCGCGTCGCTATATATTGCAGGATGGAGCAGTAGGTAGCTCACATGGTTCATATCCATGAGGTCACAAGTTCGAGTCTTGTTTCTGCTACAAATATGTTTGAAGGTGTGATGAACGTTCCCATTAACCGGTGCTCTGTCCGAGGGATGAAAACGTACGGAGATTTGAGGTAATTGATTGTTAGATAACAGGACTCCCGGTAATTGTGCCGGGAGTATTTTTATACATATTAATATAACACTATGAAATCAGAAATAGATTGGAACTATCTTCCAGCCTTACCACCAAAGAATGAAAATGTACTACTGTTGGTGTATGATGATATGTATGACGAAGTAAACGTCACATCAGGATGCTATGATGGAGATGAATTTAACGATAACCCGCCGGAAGGCGTACCTTCGCCGTTCGATAATGTATTGGCATGGGCAAAATATCCTACAGTTGGTGTTGTTCTAAATTGTCAAGGAACAAATCAAGTGTATGTATCAAAACCGATGTAGTTGCTTGATAATAATCTAAAATATTATCTACGCATTCTTGATTCCGGATTATCATTCGTTCGCCCAACACTATTTCTTTGTGCTCATTAATTATCAGTTTTAGATGAGAAGGAGAAAAATGGACGTACATATTCAAAGCTTTGTATAAATTATAAACGCCAATAACCCAACCCAAATCATCGAAAGACTTTGCAACACCACCTTCTGATAAATTTTCACCATTTTTATCTTTCAATTTATTCAAGCGTTTACCTTCAAGAATAGAAGTACAGAATGAAGGTTGACTTTCAACGAGTGTATTTGCTCTTACCAATAATGAACAATCCAACAATACCCTAAGTAGTGGCATTACAGATTCATAATTACCATCTTTAATCAACACGTCTATACCTCCACTAGTGGCTATGGCCCTTTGGATAACAGCAAAAAGGAATAATCCTACAATTTTATATTCTTGGTTAAGACTTAGAGATGAAAGTCTCTTTGCCCTTTCTTCATAGAATTTCCTATATTCAGATTCTATATCAAATTCCATATTGTTTAATTTATGATAAATTGTTGTTTTAATGTTTGCCGTAAATTTTTCCATCACATACTACTGATTAGCTTGAGCATCAATAATATCACGTTTTCCCAGCCGATGATCTCTTTGAGGTGATGGGTTGCTTCGTGAGTAAGGAGCCTTCTCCATAGTCGCCAGATGATTCGGAGGTAAAAGCTTCAACGGTTTCGCTTTCTTTAGATTGGTGCTCAGACTCCTTGTTCTGAGATTCTAATTGGCGGATGCGTTCTTTCAAGCCTCCTATTTTTTCGATAAGGACTTTGTTCTCCTCTTTTTCCTTCTCATACATCTTATATATAATAGATTCCTCTACTGGTGATATTGGCGTAGTAATTGGCGTACTACTCCGTTTGCTTTCTTCGGGATTTTTGTTATCGCGGAGCATGGAACCACGACCAGTGAGAAGCCAATCGGAATTTACGGGAAACTGTAATACAGTATTTTGTATTGCAGATAATCCAACATTACTTCTCCCTTTAGATATTTCCGTAATCATGGACGTACTGACGGATATCTTAGAAGCAAAGTCTTTATTGTCAGTCACTTCATGTTCTTCTATTAAATACTTAAGTACCTTTAGAAAGCGGGATGATAATTCATTTAGCATATAAATAATACAGTTTACTGGAAAATAAATCTTATTTTTCTTTGCAAAATACAGAATACTGTATATATTTGCATCGTGATATTCGTTTGCAAGCGTCCAAAGATAAGAATTAAACTCTAAATAATAATAAGTATGGAAAAGGTTTTAGAACACGTTTCTGATAATCTATCGGTGGAAATTACACCGGATGAGAAATTTGAGTTTCTGATGACTACAAATGAAGTAGCGAAAGGATTCGGAACAAACCCTTCTTCTCTACGCTCTCAGAAACATGAGCACCGTGATGAATTAATAGAAGGTAAGCACTTTATTACGAGCGTTGGAATTTCGGACACAGGATGTAAATCAGGCGGTTACCTTCAAAATAAGCAAATTTTGTGGACCAAACGCGGCATCGTCCGTCTCGGCTTCTTTATCAAGAGCGAACGCGCCAAGATGTTCCGTGACTGGGCAGAAGATTTAGTGATCAATAAAATTGATGAAGCCTACCAAGTGCAAGCGCAAGTTCAACAACTTTCTCTTTTCCCCGAACCGGTGAAGCGTAACCATAACCGGCTGACTAAAGAGCGTCTGATAGATATTCTTTCCGATGTGGCTAAAATAGAGGATAAGGATATTCGTCTGTCATTGATTGATAAACTGACAAATATTAAAGCGTAAATATATGCATAGAATTGACTGGGAAGATTCCAAGAAGAAAGGTGAGGCTTATGCTTACCTGGCAAAAGTGTTTGAAGTGAAGAAGCCTGCTGTCAGCTTGGCGATGAGCTTTAAACGTAACAGTTTGAAGGCTGCGCAAATGAGAGATGTGGCAGTTCGTGAGCTTGGCGGGAAGCTGCTAAGTGATGTAGGTGTAGAGGTCAAGCCTACCAAGGTTCTAGATGCACAGGGTAATGTCACAGGAGTAATAACCACTAAATAATATGAGTTATGAAAAAGAAAAGAGTGAATGTTACAGAAGTAAAGAGAATAACACGTATTTGGAATAATATGGATACGGTATTTGCGCATGGAGTATCCGAAAATGAAATACGTTTCAGATACCCTATGAGCAACGGACAGTTGGCAAGAAGTATCAGGAATACTATCAAATCCCTGAATTTTCAAATTAAAGAAGCGGAAAGAAGAGGGATTACGATAGAGTTGAAAGATAATCACGCCTGTATGTCGAGTGATTTACCTCACATACAGGCAGAGATTTACGAACGTAGAAAACTTTAAAGTTTCACACGCAATTTTTCAGCAAGCGTCTTGATCATGTTTCCGATATGGGCATACTCATGAGTTCCCACTACACATCCGCAGGATGCACATTGAACAAAGAATAGCTTAAAATTACAGTTTTTTGGAGTGTTTTCGACAAGCTCAAAGGAATGTCCCCCACACTTAGGGCAGGTTGATGTCGCCATAATGATATTAATTAAATGATGAATACTTAGCTACAAATGTAGCGAAACTATCCCGGTTCGGGATGAATAGGGATAGCTATTTTGAGTAATAATTTTAATAAGTAATGATATGAAAGCAATCAGATGGATTCAGAATGTGGCTGCCGTGGTGGCTATAGCAATGGCTGTCAGCCTGGCTGATGGTATAGGTATCACTTTTAAAGAAGCCTGTACGGCAGGAATGCTGGTGGTATTGGCGGTGGTGATGTTACTGGGACGGGCTTTGGAGGAAGAAAGGAGGACTGAGTGATGTTCCGTGCCCTCCGTATATTGTATCGGCTGTATAAACTTCGCTGGCTGATAGAAGAATCTGAATTGGTGAGATATGAACGTGTTCATATTCCGGACAAGAAAGCTTTTTATTCTGTCTACTGCCGGTACTTATTTACCGAGAACGGTGTTTATCCCTTGTATGATAGTAGCAGCCGAATTGGCGAGTTCAAGGATTGGTTTTATTCGTTCAGTGAAAGATGGTGGGAGTTCCGACACAAGCTTGTCCGCTTCGTGGCATATCTTTGTAAGATTAGCTTCAAGGAAAAGTTCCTGAGCACGAAACCCACCCCGTTCAAAGAAAGAATTAAGTCCTGAGTTAGCTTTGAAATGCACTTCTTCCCCATAAGGTTCCGGTTTGGATATATATCCCATTTGGGCAAGCTCTCTAAGAACATGCATCGTTTCCGGGTATGGTATATCAAATGGTTTAAGAGCATCGTATCTCATATGACAAACAGGGTAACGTTCTGCATCAATAGCGGCAGCTAAAACGGCATCTTTTTTATCGATAGTGATATTCATGATTATATAATTTTTTAGTTTGATAGCTACAAAGGTAGCAAAACTATTCCGGTTCGTGAGGAATAGGGATAGTGTTTTTCTCACATGCAAGATAAGAACTTTCACGGGTGGCTTACGAGTTCGGGTCGGTGCCGGATACTTTGCACTAATAAAAATAAAAGGTTTCTGATTATGGAAATGTATGGTAGAACACTATGTGTGACATTTGATGAACTTGTAGGAAGCGGAATAATGAGCAAGCCCAATTTTGACAAGTATGTTCGTGAAAGGAAATTCCTTGTTCTGCAAAAAGGCGGTAATGGACGGAAGGTATTAGTTGCTTATGCCAGTCTGCCAGATTCCATCCGCGCGGCGTATGATGCCCAATATCCCAACGCCAAGAAGTATGTACAAAAACAGATAACTCCTATGGATGCCAGATTAAAAAGTGACAGCAAGGCTGTTGATTTCTACAAGAAATATGTTCCGAAGATCTCTCTGGAACGTCAGGCGGAATATGTATTGAACGCCAAGGTTCTGAATGCTATGGTGGCAAAGGAAGTGAGTATGCGCGACGCCCAGGGCAAATGTGGCTGTCAGTATAATAAGATGATACGCGAGCGGATTACAGAGCTTTGCGAAATCCTTCGTGAGCAATACAGGCACACCCTCCCTAAAAGTCGCTTGATGGAAAAGTATACAGCTTATAAAGAACAGGGTTATGTAGCTCTTGTTAATGGTAATTCCGGAAATCAATGCGCCCGCAAGGTGGGACCGGTAGAAGGACGCATCCTGTTGAAGCTGAAACGGAGCAAGTTTCCGGTATATACCGACACGCAGATATTCGAGGAGTTCAACAGGATCGTTGCGGAACGGAATGCGCGTATCGTCCGCGAAGAAGACAAGCTGAAACCGATATCCTCTCCCCGGACGGTCATTAATTACCTGTATAAGACCAGTATTAAACTGTGGTGGTATGGCGTCGTTCATGGTGAGATCGCTTTCAAGAATGAGTTTATGCCATTGTTTGACACCAAGCTTCCTGATATGCCGAATACGTTGTGGTATGGTGATGGTACGAAGTTGAACCTCTACTATAAAGAATACGATAGTAAACAGAAACGCATGGTAGCGCGTACCATTGATGTTTATGAAGTAATGGATGCCTGTACGGAAGTATTCGTGGGTTACAGCTTCGGTGCTGAAAACTTTCTCACCCAGTATGAAGCCTATCGAATGGCATTGGAGACATGGCAGGTAAAGCCATACGAAATCGTAACAGACAACCAGGGAGGCCACAAGAAACCTGAAGCGCGACATTTCTTTAAAAGAATCTGTCATTTGCACAAAACCACGATGCCTCACAATGGACAATCAAAAACAATTGAAAGTGCTTTCGGACGATTTCAAATGCAGGTTATGCACAAACTATTTAATTATACAGGGCAGAATGTTACCGCTGTAAAAGAGAATAGCCATGTCAATGTAGATCTGATCATGAAAAACATCTCCCAACTTCCAACCTTGGAAGAAGTGAAAAAACAATATCTCCAGTGTCGTCAAGAATGGAATAACATGTTGCATCCGACTTCGGAAACCGGTATGACCCGCATGGAGATGTACACCACACTCAGCAGCCCGAATGCCGAACCGCTGGACGACTTTGAAGTACAGGAACTTTTCAAACTGTTGAGCAAAGACAGTGTAAGGTACTGCAAGCAAGGATTCATCTTTGAACGCAACAAACGGGAATACCGCTATATGGTCTATGGTGAAGACGGTTTGGTAGATATGAACTTCCATATGCAGAATATAGGTAACAGTTTCCGCTATAAGTATGATCCCCAGGATATGACTGCCGTGGAACTGTGGGAGGTTGGTGCCAAGGGTGAGCTGAAGTATGCCGCCACGGCTACCCCGAAGATTGTCGTCTGTCGCGGGACTGCCGAACGCACGAAGGAGGACAGCGAACGCCTCTTTGCACAGATACATGCCAACAAACGTGCTTTGGCCGGTCATTATATTGCTTGTGAGGAACTGCTGCTTGAAGAATGTATGAGCGAAGCCTATACGAAACTCATTATGCCTATTCCTGTCGGTGAATCACAAAAAAGCATGGAACGGCTGCGTGAGGAATATGCCGACGAAAAGCTGCTTCCTCCGGTAGAATATCCTGAAGGCATGGGACCGGGGAGCTATGAATCGGAAGAGGAATCCGTTGGTCTTGCTTCTGTGGGAGAATACACCAAACAGGTATCCGGTCTGACAGACGCGGAACTATACCAATCTTTTTTAGGCACTAATTAAATAGTATTCAATAATCAATTAAATATCCTTCACAACAATGAAAGAACTTGTTACACAGAACAAAGACGCTATTCGTGACGCGTTGATAGAGTATTGCAGCAATTATCCATCACAGAACCGCGCCAGCGAAAGTCTGAATGGTGTCAGTGCCGCGACTGTCTCCCAGATATGTAATTCCAGGTATACGAATATCAGTGATGATATGTTCTGTCGGATAGCCGCACAGATTGGCTATAGTATGGAACACTGGACACTGACCGAAAGCGATGCTTTCAAGCGCATAACTTTTGCCATGACGGATGCGCAGGCATATAAAAATGCGACCTGGGTGGTGGGTGATGCCGGCTGTGGAAAGACTACCGCCGCTATCGAATACCGTCGTACGCATCGTAATGTCTTCTATATTCTTTGTTCGGAAGATATGAAGAAGAGTGATTTTGTGCGTGAAATCGCTAAACAGGCAGGTGCGCCCATAGACGGTACAAACTTGCGGGATGTACTGGAATACGCTGTTTCCGTGATTGCATTTCTCAACAATCCACTCATCATCTTTGATGAAGGTGACAAACTAACGGATTCTGTTTTCAGTTACTTCATCAGCATCTATAACCGTCTGGAGAATAAAAGTGGAATTATATTTCTCTCTACCGATTATATCAAGCGTCGGCTGGAGAATGGCCTTCGCTACAACAAGAAAGGCTATAAGGAAATCAACAGCCGTATCGGTCGTATGTTCTTCGACATAAACGTTGCCACCGAGCAGGACGTATATACCATTTGTCAGGCAAATGGATTGACCGAACCCACAGAAATCAAGCGGGTGATGCGTGAAGCAGAAAAAGGAGAGTATGACCTGCGCCGGGTAAAACGTGTGGTACATGCTTGTAAACGAATTCTTGAAGCCAAGAGATTGGGAGGAAAACAAGTATGAGCGAAGAGGGTATAATGATAAATGGGAGTGCGCGAAAAGCCAAGAGTGAGGAAGCTAAAACCTTCCAACGCAATGCTAAAGGAGTGCGGGAGGTATTGAACATGAAATTTGAGATACTACCTTTTGAAGGTGCCTGGTATGATGCTTTCGGCATTCCCGAACGCCGGGGCGTATGGTTTATCTGGGGAAATACCGGAAATGGAAAGACATCCTTTGTGATGCAACTCTGCAAAGAGTTATGCCGTTTCGGACGCGTTGCATACGACAGTCTGGAAGAAGGCGCCTGCCTGACCATGCAGAACACGCTGAAACGTTTTAATATGCAGGAGGTGAACCGTCGTTTCCTGCTGTTGGATGCAGAGCCGCTGGATCAGTTAAGCCTTCGCTTAAAACGTCAGAAGGCACCCGATTTTGTGGTGATAGACAGCTTTCAGTACACGCAGATGACTTATGCGCAATATATCAAGTTCAAAGAACAGCATCGCAATAAGCTGCTTATCTTCATCAGTCATGCCAGTGGTAAGAACCCGGATGGACGGAGCGCCAAGAAGGTTGCATTCGACGCTTCGCTTAAAATCTATGTAGAAGGCTATCGGGCTTTCTCTAAAGGGCGCTTCATCGGTCCCAAAAAGACGTTCGATATCTGGCCCGAAGAAGCAAGGAAATTCCGTGGAGAAGACATTTACGATGAAAATGAAATTGAAGATGAGAACAACAACCCATAAACCCATTACCCCGCAGCAGCTGAAAGCTTTGCACGCCACCTTTCATCGAATTGGTATGGACGATGATGCTCGTCACGACTGCATTTCTTCTTTCACGGACGGGAGAACGCAGAGCAGCAAAGAGCTTTCTTTCGATGAAGCTCGCAGATTATTAGCATCACTCAACGAGGATCAGGCTGAAAAAGCACGTGAGGAAGCAAAGAAGTTGGTAAAGGCTATTTTCTGTTTGTCTTTTCAGATATCCTTTCTGAATAAGGGATACACCAATGATACACAGGAAGAATTTCAAATGAATATCGCTAAGCTGAATGTCTTTGCCCGCAGCAAAAGTGCCTCACGAAAGAATGTGTCTGAGATGTATCCGTCTGAGTTAAAAGCATTCAAGAAACAACTGAAAGCCATCGCATATAACGAAAACAATAAATCTAAAAACAAAAGATCATGAGAAAGAATCAGGAAATAAATAAGGCGGTTGCCATTCTTCGTAAGAAGGGTGATCTCGTTAGCCTGGAACAGGCCTCGGTTCTCAGTGACAGACTGAATGAACGAAGTGTCTTCGATAAGTATGTAGCAGGTGTGGCAGAAGCAGACCGTAGTGAAGGTATTTATTATGCTTGTCGTGACGCAGCACGATTCTTGAAAGGAGAATTGACGCTGGACGAACTAATTCCGGATCATGAACAGGAAGATGATATTGAACCGGTAGAAGAGATGATCACTATAACCGCTTCAGAATTTAGGGAGTTGTTGAGACGTGTGGAACGTCTGGAACGCCGTGCAGGATTACAGAAAAAAATATCTGCAACCAAGCGGAAAAGAGTTGAAGACATTTCTACTGATGATTTGATTTCGCAGATAGATGCCTGCAAATATATCGGATGCAGCAAGACTACTATCAAACGTTGGGCGGACAACGGATTTATAACGGGATATCAGAAGGGACTGAATGTTTATTACAGCAAGCGTGAACTGAATCGTAGTGTTGTAGTAAAAGAACATAGGCTAAACAGAAAGGAGGCGGAACATGAATAATGAATCCGACTACTGCATGTCCTACCGCATGTCGGAGGCACAGCGACTTGAATTACAGATCATCCGGGATGAAGAACGGTGGAGTACCCTCTTTGATACTCTGATGGAACGCGACCTGATAGAGCCTTCGAAAGAGACAGACAGACTGCTGGAAGATTGGAATAATCTGAATACCCGTATCGAAATGAACCGTACCCGTCTTGCCCTGTTGAAATCCTCCTCGGAACTGACGGAAGAAGAAAAGAAACGTCGTCCCGGACCGGGCGGCAGCGAAAGATTTAATATAAAGTACTGAATCAACATAGTATAAACGATCAAAAAACAAGTTTTATGGCAAAGACAAGAGTTAAAAAAGTAGTGATCTCCGGCATTACATCGGAGCAGGCGGAAATCGCCTTCAGTGAATTTGCAACGGCGGATGCCAAGGTGCAGAATATCCAGAGTAAAATGGATATGGAGATCACCCGTATTCGTGACAAATATGCGGATATATTAGCAGAACAACAGGCTATCCGGGAAAAGAACTTCGAGATCATGCAGACATTCGCTACGGAATATCGTGAAGAGTTGTTCTCCAAACGTAAAAGTTACGAAAGTGCTCATGGGACATTCGGTTTCCGTACAGGAACTCCGAAACTTAAGAATGTCAAAGGCTTTACCTGGGCATCTGTCACCAATCTGGTGAAGGAATTTCTTCCCGGTTATATCCGGGTGAGTGAGGAACTGGCAAAGGATCGTCTTCTTGCTGATCGTGATAAGGAGGAAGTTGCCGGGCAATTATCCAAATGTGGTATGGTTGTAGTACAAGACGAAACATTCTATGTGGAACCAAAGAAAGAAGATCAGGCGTCCTAAATACTCATATGCTCCCGTCGGTAGCCGGTGGGCAGTTTATCACTGGTTGGAGATAGGGGATATCGTCACGGTAGACAAGGTTGGTGAATTCCCCACCAGTGAAGAAGCACGCAAAGAATGCTACCGGCTTAACGGCTGGAAATATGAGGAACCTGAAAAGCGAAAGAATAACCTCAAGTATTAATAATTAAACAATTTATAATTATGGGAATGCACACATGGTTTGAATGTCGTATCCGTTACGAAAAGGTAATGGAGAACGGAATGCAGAAGAAAGTAACGGAACCTTATCTGGTGGATGCTCTCAGCTTTACAGAAGCGGAAGCACGGATTATCGAAGAGATGACTCCATTTATATCCGGAGAATTTACAGTATCGGATATAAAACGTGTAAATTACAGTGAGCTGTTTCCAAGTGATGATGAAGCTGATGACATTTGGTTCAAATGCAAATTAAGCTTTATCACATTAGATGAAAAGAGCGGAGCAGAGAAACGCACCTCTACTTATGTATTAGTACAGGCTTCTGACTTGGGGCGTGCAAAGAAGAACCTTGATGCTGGAATGAAAGGCACGATGGCAGAATACCAAGTTTCATCGGTGACGGAGACGGCTATCATGGATGTCTATCCTTATACTGCACCGGAAGAAAAATCCGAGTTCAAGGATGAAAAAGCGAACTGATGAAATGAGACTTGTGCCACCGTTGGCATCCGCTTTGGTGGCACAAGTTTATGAGAGCAAACTTCCGGTTTCGCTCATCATCCATCGGAAAGATCACACGGGTATGATTCCTGTAACGGCAGAATATGAAGATGGATATAATGATGCGTTTGATCAACTAGTGACAGATGTCGCACGAAAATTGAAATCTTTATGAGCAAGAAACAACAAACCTTATTGATTACTCCACCTTTATTGTCAAAGGAACATCCTTATGAAATGGAGACATTTACCGGATTTGAGTGCAGTAACTGTCACGGTAACGGTTGGATTCTAGCATTGGGAGAACGTAACGAAACAGTGAGAAACACGTGCCCTGTCTGTGGAGGTAGCGGAAGATTAAAAGCGGTGGTAACCACAAAGTGGATACCGGATAAGAAAGAAGAATAACTAATGACATAAAAATGAACAGCCAAAGCAGTATTAGCAGTATCACATTTGGTCCGTGAGGCAAAGCCAAGAAAGGACTATATCAATCACTTCCGGCAATCGAAGCCTCTTGAAGGAATTTATCTTTCAGACTTTATCCGGGAAACAGTTGAAAGGAAATCACGGCGCAAGCCGTCAAACTCACTGGCTGTTTACAGTGCCCTGATAGGACATATAAACAGTTTTTCCGCAGAATACGATTGTGACATATTCACCAATTCCGTCACAGAAGAGTTCATTGAAGATTTTATCATTTACCTTGAGAATGTTGGTTTGCGGCATAACACGATTGTAGGTTACATTATGAAATTACAATCTATGGTTCGCAAGGCTTCACAGTACAATTATGCCGTCGACCCTACTTATAATCAAATAGACTTGCATCTGGAAGATACTTTTGCAGTCTTCTTGAGCATGAATGAGATTACGCGCATCTATTATTATAAGTTCAGGAAACAGGATAGCAGAAGGGCGAAGGAGAAGATACGTGATCTGTTCGTTGTTGGTTGCTTGACAGCATTGCGTTATTCGGACTATTCAACGCTGACGCTTGACAACTTCCAGAACGATTTTATCGTGAAGCGTACAAAGAAGACCAATGTCACCGTGAAGGTTCCAATGCATGATTATGTTCGCGAGATTATAGCCAAGTATGGTGGTAATATCCCTAACGGACTTTGCATTCAGTACTTTAACAAATATCTTAAACTGATCATGCGCGAAATTGGATTGACAGATAAGATTACCTACTCATACACAGTAGGTGGTAAAATAAAGACTGTGACAAAAGAGAAGTGGGAACTAATCTGTAGTCACACCGCACGTCGTTCAGCCGCGACAAACCTTTATTTGACAGGAAGAATGAAGACGCTAGAGATAATGCGACTTACAGGGCATAAGACAGAACAGAACTTCTTCAGGTACATTCGCTTGACGAATGATGATACGGCAAGATCAATAAGCGGAGATATGTTTTTTAGAAAGTAATAACCGGACGTTTGCCTGCCATCAGGCAAACGTTCAAATAAATATAAAACAGAAAACAATAAATTGGCAGGAATCATGAAAACAAAATTACTAAAACGACTTCGCAAAGAAACGAAGGATTCTTTTTCAGTAAGTATAATAAATGGATTTTATTTTATTCATGATACACACGTTTCCCGTGGAAATGATATAATGATTTCTCATAATAAAAAAGACTTGCTGCGTAATCTGGATGAAGTGGAAGAAGAATTGCGTATCCATCAAAGGGAATATATTCTGGAAAGAATATTCGAAATGAGGGTATATAGAGAGATGAGAAGAAGAAAACTAAATATAACAATGAATTAAATAGCCTTGGACGGGCTTAAAAAATCCATAGAAAAAATGATAACAGTAACAAAAGAAGAAGTCCTTGCTAATATGCAAGATGTGATTGTAAGAACGGTAGTAGAGTTTGATAAACCATGCACCTATGTAACCGTTCGTATGAAGAACGGCTTTACTTTACGGGAATCAACGACTTGTGTTGATCCTGCCAATTACAGCGAGGAAATCGGGAAAGAGATCTGCTTACGGAAGATAGAGGATAAAGTCTGGTTCCTGCTTGGATATGCTTTGCAAGACCGCTACCCTGTTAATCAGACGTTTATTGACCGCCTGCGCATCGAATACAATGAACTGATGGACAAATATAATAAGCTAGTTCTATTCCTTGGTAGAGAAGATGCAGTTGAAATTGCCGGTGAAAATCAGATTGCTTTAATGGAAGTTCAAAAGGTGCAGATGCACGACTGCCTTCTTACTCTGAAGGAACGAATTGACTTAATGAAGAAATAAACATTGCCATACGGTGGTTGAATGTCTGCCGTATGGCTCAAACTAAATCAGAAATGAATAAGATTAAGATAAAAGGATTATCCGATAAACGGTATGCAATGTCTGAATTGGTTGCCGATGCTTATCGGCTCAATTCTAACAAAATCTCCATTTTGGCTGCAACTGTTGAACTTTTAGCAAAAGGTACTCAACATCAAAAGGATGCAGAAGAGATTATAAAAGGGTGTTATCCACAATATTACAATGATTAGTAACTAACTAGACATGAGTAAAAGAATCTTTAAATATCCTCTAAAAGTTGAGGATGAGCAAATTGTAAAAATGCCGCTTGGATATCAGATACTAACTGTTCAGATTAAAGATAATGTTCCTTGCATTTGGGCAATAGTAGATGATAAAGAAAAACAAATAATTGATTGCAAGATTAGGACTATCGGGACTGGTCATTATTTTGATAATCATCTATTGGATTATATAGGTACTTACCAGCTCAACCAGCTTGTTTTTCATGTATTCAGCAATAACAGTCCATTTTAATCATAACAAATCATAAATTAATGGAAACCGAAATAGTCAGATAAAAGAAAAGCCGCTGCAAGTATAAATGTAGCGGCTTTCTTTTTTAATGTTTAGACACCGCACCTATTTTTCTTACCAAGGTATCGTAATGTTCGTCAACCTCTATATCCTCCAACGATCCTGAAGCGAACCTGATTATGCATTGATTACTGTCTGTGACTGGTTCGATCATTTGCACCTGAAACAGGTTGATTATCACCTTGTTTCCATTGGACACTGTTTCGATAAATTCTACCATAATATTTATGTTTTAAATTAAAAAGTGTACAAAGGTAATTTATAAACCTGCAGATTATTCTTCCAAGCACTTATTTATTATTCCTCCTGCTAATTAAAACCTTGTTTTTGCACGGATTTATTTGTGCCCAAATGCTATTATCATTATTTTTGTATCAGATAATCAATCAGTATTTCGGGATATGAAGAAGAATCGGACAAAAATCACAGGTTGCAGCTATGTGTTCAGAGTCGAAGATATTGTACGCATCTATGATGAGCATGCGAAAAGCGGGCTGAGTAATCGTGAGATACTGCGCCGCTACATCTGGCCGAAATACCATATCTGCGAAAAGACTTTCTACAACATCATCAACGCCAGTGCCGATCCCCGTATAATCCGTCGTCAAGAAGAAATGAGACGTCAGCTTTCTTTGTTCTAATAAAACTTATATCCCCTGTAGGTGAATGTTTCCAATGATTCTACAATCTCTCCGTGATCATGGTTGGTAGCTGATGCAGTGTGCATGAAGTTGCCGACAAGTATATTTCCGTCATTGTCCTTCACGCTTATTCCGGCAAAGCGGTCAGAGAAACAGTCGGTAAATTCCAATGTCTGCGTATCTGTCCATGTGGAAGGTGTGAGTAAATGCAGGGTGATCCGCGGGTCGGATCTCAGGATGTTCCGTCCGCTTTTCAGGCTCTTGTCATACTTTCCCCATTCGACGGGAGCAAACTCCACAAATACAGCGGGCAGTTCGAAGGGGTCTTCCTCTTCCAGGAAGGCTACTTGCTGATTCCACAGCGCCACGTGACGGATGTCGCCCGCAGCAAGCATCAAGTCTCTCAATGCGTTGAAAAGTTCTGCTTTCATTCTTTAAAATCTATTTTTATGTGATTGAAATACTGGTTAAAATTCTTCTCTATAATATCCTGTACCGCTTGTTGCACCTGCGGGTGCATACCGATGAACTTCCTGCGTGGGATGGTGATTTTACTTCCCACCCGCTTAAGCGCCATAGCCTTAAAGAATTCCGCATCGGCGCCAAGTTGCAGATTCTTCTTACTACGGCTGAAGGCCCCCGATTTGGTACGGGTCATTTTGCCTGCCACTTGCAGATAACGATACCAGAAATATTTCTTCATGCGAGCGGTTACCTTCATCTCCCCTCCGTTATTATGTATCAGGGCGTATTTCTCCGTGGAGAAGAAAACCACGCTGTTTCGGGTCTGTTGAGAAGTGATGCTACGCCTCAGGGTACCGGTATCTATGAGCTTCGGTTTACCGTTGTTGTGCTCTTTTCGACCCCAACTTTCGGTGAAAAACGCCTGGCGTGTGAAGTTCCGGTCGAACTCTTCGGCCATCTCCACCCGCACATCCGAAAGGGTGCGGCGGATACATTCCTGGAGGCCGGATGCAAAATCCTGATCTGCTTTACTCATGGCTTATTTGTTAATTAAATATTCTTTTCTATTTATTTACCATCCCTCTCACCACTTTGCACACTTGACATAATTCGTTTTCCGGAACTTTTACTTCTAACTCCAATGAATCCTTTTTTGTACAGGCGGCGCACTTATTTATCGTGTATGCATTATAGTCAGGAAATACTTTTTTTTGTTTTCCCGGATTAAAGCGCATCATATCCCGGTGCTTTCCGGAGGTGGCTTCGTATCCTTTGGTTATTGCTTCCCCGCTATCACTGCGAGTGTATTTACCTTTTCGCACCTGTACCACTGTGCATCGGCAGTTCCATCCATTAGGCGGGTAGTTCTCATCCCAGAAGGGGTCGCTCGGCGGGAGTGTCACTCCGTCCAGCGCAGCATGCTCGCTTCTCACATGGTCATCTCCGGCAGTGCGGTATTGTAAGTCGTAGTCGTCACCATCCCTTTCTATCTGTTCCCATTTGGCAGCCATCTGAGCGCTTTGGGTGGCGAAGTTGTATTCCGCGCGCAGGTAGTTTACATTATACAGTTCGTCCACCTTTTGAACATCGCTCAAGAACCGGTCAAATGTTTTTCGGTTGCCATCCTCAGAAATGAGCGAGGGCACCGCCTCGTTCATTTCATGGAAAGTTTTGAATCCGGAAAACACCCAAACCGACCGTTCCAGCTGCGTACGCATGGCTGGCGACATTTCCAGCTGGCTGAAAGCCTCTGTCAAGACATTGGCATGCATGCGTATAAACTGCATTGGAACATCTTCCATGAGACTTTCCGGAGTAACGTTTTCCATAGAGAATACAAACCGCATCAGGTCTTGAAAAGCACCGTCCGGTAATTGGTGCTGTTTCCGGCTTGCCAGTGTCATTAGTTTTGCAGTATCACTATAGAGTACGCTTGCCCGTTTGTGCAGCCCCGCATAGTCAGCAGGGCTTAGCCGAAAAAACGTCCGTCCAGTTTCGCCATTAACTTTTCGCTGATTTTATCAGCGATACGGTCTTCCTGTTGTTCGTCAGTTTGCTTCTCCGGGTTTTGCGGGATCACTGCGGGCAATGTCTCTTTTTCTCCGATGATCGGCACATTGTAGGTGTCTATAAAATACTTAGGATTAACTTTATAATGGTTCAGTATCAGTTCCTCGTAGCTCTTGCGCTGTTCAGGCGTATAGTCTACGGAGTCGTCCCAGTCAAAACGGTATCCTTCCACAGGGAATCCGTGCGTTATCATGCGCGGGATAAGCTGGTTGTTCACCATGTCACGCACGTAGTCGGCATCCTGGTCGATAACGTTCTGAAAAATCTCATAGTGCACCTGTCCCTGTGACAGGGATGCGCCATTGTCTATGGTCATTGTCTGGAGCAGGATGCCTTTGCTTACTTCGCTGTTGGCACGCTCAATACGCTGGTCGTATACATTGAAGGCATCCCCCTTGGTGCTTTCTTTGATATCCACTTCCGTTCCTTCCGGAAATAATCCCCATGCCGCCGCTCCCATAGAGGTAAGCATTTTCTCAATTCGGCTCTGCGTATTCTTGTCCGTAGAGGTCGTATGGGCAATACGGATAGGCATGCCGAATATCTCGCCGAACTGATCCCAGAAAGCGAGCATATTCTTTTTAGGTATGGTCTGCTGGGCACACTTCAGATATAGTCCCAGATTGTCCCGTCGTCCGCTTTCTATGGTCCATCCGGACATACTGCCGTGACGGTAGTCGTATCCGCTTTGCCAAAGGTCCGTCTCGTATTCCAGGATCACGCCGTATTCCGGTACTACATGTTTGCGAGGCACCAGGCGCACATAACTGTACATCGGTTTTCCCATGGTGTTGGTGATGGGAGTGCCAAGTTCCACCAATGTGTGTCCCCAGTAGCGGGAGTCCAGGTAATAATCTACCAAATCCTTGAACCATTCCGCTTCGAATATTTCCGTTACTTCCTGATTCTCCTTTCCCGTTTTCGCTTCCACCAGGCGGAACGCCTTGCGGCAGACGAAACCCTTTCGCTGTCCGGTACATCCGGTAAGGTGCAAGTCGGCTTCCACGTCGCTGTAGATGTCATAGAGGAACCGGCGTGCCGGATTGTCCACGTTAACAGCCAGTTGCCATGCCTGCCTCCAGTCTCCCAGGTCCTTCTTGGTCAGGGCACGGGTCTGTTGCACAATTTCCACGACCATCTTGTTGATGCGTTCCATCTGTTCGGACAACAGGCTTCCTGATGCCGTGGTATATTTGATAGGAGTTCCGCTGCGCATTGACAGCCCTCCCCGTTTTGTCTTTGTTTTCATATCCTTACCAGTCATTGGTCATTTTATCCATACTTCCCCACTTGATGGGGTTCCCCGTATCCGACTCCTTACCGTCCTCCGAGATGTAGACAGGAAGGTTCAGCGTCTGCCGTTTGGCGGCTTCCAGCCATTTAATGGCATCATCCCTACGCTGCTTACGTATCTCGTACCCCATACGCTGAGGAAGGGAACATACCAAGTCGTACAGTACTAAGTCGCAGAATACCATTACTACTTTCGTGTTTCTTTGAATGTCTTCTTGGGCGAATTCAGCCGTCATGTCATAACGTGCGCCCAGATAGCCGGTAATTTCTTCGGCTGCCGATCGTTCCGCCACTTCACGCCTTGAAGTTTCACTCTTTTGTAAGATAGTCAGGGCATCCGTGCCGATGACTACATAATCATCTTCCGTTACATACATGATCATTCAGAATTTAAGATTAGAATTACCAGCTGTTTTTCGCGCTGGGACGTGCGCCGGTCCTTGGTTCAAAGCGGTCTTCGCGTATTTGCCTCTGCAGCTTCCAGATGGCACCTTCATCGGCATCCGGTCCGTCATCGTGACCGCGCATGCCTTTCTCAAAAGCGAGGGTCTGCTCGATGGCCACCTTCATGTCCGGATCGTCCTTCTGGTCTTCGGCATAAAACACAAAGCCACGCTCCCACAGAGGCGACACGGCTTCCACGCGGGCAAACTTGTCCGGTTTCTTCCGTTTGTCCGGCATCAGAGGCAGTTGGTATCCCCGCAGTTCTCCTTCCTGAGTGAACTCGTCCAGCATGGTATCCTGCATGAAGTTGGCTTCCATATAATATTGCACCGTCACGTCTTCGGACAGTGACTCGTGGAAGTCGTAAATCCATCGTACCATTTCATTAAAGGAACATTGCCGGAGAAAGGCACGCAGATGATGCAGTTCCGTGTGGCTGTAGCCTTTGATGCCCTGGCGCGGTCTTGCCCAAACCTTGCAGGCTTTATAATCATTCTTGCCTGTTCCTTTCCAGGAAGGGTCAATGTAGAGGACAATACTGTCATACTTGTTTAGTGAAAGCGGCTTCTTATATCGAATCCATTCCTGCCGGAACACGCTTCCCTCGTTGATGGGATTGTGCATCATCTCCTTTTGCCAGGCACGGTAGCCCATGAACTCAGCAGCGGCTGCCGCTTCTTCTCTGGTCCATTTTTCTTTCCATACCGGCTCACCGTCCTTATCTACGGCATAAACGGTACTGGTCTGTACTCCGGGTGTGCTGATGATGTTTTGCAAAACGGATGTCTTGCTGATAAGGTTTCCCACCATGATAAACCTTCCGCGTCCGGCATCCAGTGCTCCGAAGAGGGCTTCCTTCACCCAGTCTGTCAGCTCACGGACACGGCTTTCGTTGCGGCAAAGCTCGTCATCGTCCAGGTCGTCGATGACGATGTAATCCGGACGGCTTTCTTTATAACGGAGTCCACGGGGCGACTGTCCTCGTCCACGGGCGAAGAAAGCCGCCTCTCCCTGTGTGACGAATTCACCGTCCGTCCAGTTACCCAAAGACTTTTGCTCGCCAAAGTCCGCAATGATGCGCTGGTTATATTCCAGTTCCGCCTGTATGTCTCCCAGCAGTGTACGTGCGCTGTCCTCGCTCTTACCTACCAGTACCATTACATTGATGAGCCGTTGGGGCTGGAATAGAAGCCATAGGGGAATGAACACATCGAAGTGGGTAGATTTGGCATGTCCGCGCGGCCACTCAAAAACAGCCTTCAAATTGGGCGTGTTCCTTACTAGATGGGCAGCCGCATTGTGAAAAAAAGCATTGTGTACAGTACGCAGCACTTCTCCGGTTACCTTGTCACGTAAGGTCATCCAGTGACCGAAATAATACTCGCAGAATTCTTTATAGTCGCCTTGCAGGCGTTTGATACGCTTGTCTTTTTGTACGGGAGTCTCTTCTGCCAGCGTAGCGGTAGAGGTGAGTGACTGAACCCGTTTGCAGTGTTCCTTCCATTTGCTGATGGCTTCCTTTTTCTCTCTTTCTGTCATAATGGCCGTCCTCCCGACATAGATTCCATGATATATTTATCCTGGTACTTGTTCAGTACCTTCAGAAAATCCGGAGTGATGTCCGGGTCCGTTTTGCTGCGGAACTCCAGCCATTTGCTGAAAGCCATGAATACTTCGATGACGTTCACTATATTGGCTTTCTTGTCCAGCTTTTCCACTACTGCCGACATTTTGCTCAGGCGGTCTCCCAGATTCTCCATCAGCTTGGGATCATCGGAATTATTCACCTGTTCTATCAGCCGGTCTATTGTGACCAGCAACTTGTTGGTCAGCTCGCTTCGGGTGATGGTGCGTGCCGCCCGCTGCTTCTCCCATTCGTATTGCTTCACCCAGCGGTTGACGGAGATACGGGATACGCCGACCCTCTCGGCGATGGACTCCTGTGTCTCTCCTGCCATATAGAGTACACGCGCGGTTTCTTTTTCCTTATCCTTGTTTTTTGCCATAATAAATGATGTATGATATGCGCAAAGGTGCGTGGTTGCAGCGGTCTGTGGAAATAAGGGGGCAACCGTTACCGGTAAAAGCGGAACCTCTGCACGATAGTGGTCAACCGTTACACACTTTTTTTGATGCCGGATGCTCATGTTTTAGCTTTGCGTCATCATTAAAAGGAGAACGATATGCCAAGAGTAAGAATCAGCGATGAGTCACTCAACTGCTACGGCAACTGGGTGAAGACGGACGGAGTGGACCTGACCCAGTTCAAACGCAATCCCATCATGCTATACATGCACGAGCGGGGAAAGGTCATCGGTACGGTGGAAGATGTGCGGGTGGAAAACGGAGAAATAACCGGAGAATTAAAATTTGACGGGATACGAGAAGAGAGCCGCATTGCCAAGCAGCAATTTGAAGCGGGTACCTTAAAAATGGTCAGCCCGGGATTTAATATACTGGAAGCAAGTGACGATATGCAACTCCGCAAACCCGGACAGACGATGAAGACCGTAACCCGGTGCCGTTTGGAAGAAGTGAGCGTGGTGGACATAGGCGGCAACGACAATAATCTGGTGCTTAACTATAATGGGAATTTGCTTAATCTGCAAGCCGGAGGGGAATGCGCATCCCTCCTGAAGCTTGATAATAATACGGACGCGCAAAAAGAAAACTATCAAATGAAACTGATCGCATTAAAACTGGGATTGCCGGAAACGGCGTCCGAACAAGAGGTACTGGCGAAGCTGGAAATCCTGCAAGGCTACAAGGCTTCCAACGAGGCTCTGAAAACTGAACTTGGACAACTGAAACTGGCAGGTATTACACAGATGGTGGACGGTGCCATCGCTGCCGGAAAGTTTACCGCTGACAAGAAAGAGCATTTTCTGACGTTAGGAAAGTCTGTTGGGGCCGAAAGTTTGAAACTGACATTGGATGCCATGCAAAGTGTAGCAAAACCCATGCAGCTGATCAAGCCTGTCGGAGGAACCGCTGCCCAGCCGGATGCTGCTTATCAAAAATTGAGTGACGTTCCTGCGGACCGGCTGAAGCTGATGCGTACGGAAGATCCTGACCAGTATAGATCTCTGTATAAGGCAGAGTACGGAGTGGATTGTCCGGCATTGGAAGAATAATTATCAAACAATTAAATAAAGATTTAGAAACAATGGGAAAACATTTTTGGGCTCAGTAACAGCCCTGCTGTTCAATTGCTTGTTGGGAGTACTGGTGTGCTCCGTATTGGGATGTAACGCGGCTTACGGTATGGGTGCCGGAGCGGCAAGTGTAGCGTTAGGTTCGTTTATGCCCGGAGCGGGATGCCTGTGCGCGGGAGTTTATACCGAAGTGTGGACGGGCGAACTGGTGAAGGCACTGAAGAAAGGGATGATGGCTTCGTTCCTTAACGGGTTGCCGGATTATAGTTCGAAGGTAAATAACGATGTGATACACATGGTAGATGTGGGTGGCGATCCGGACGTACTGGTAAACAACACTACTTATCCGCTGGCGGTACAGCATCTGGATGACGGAGATATCGCCATCGGGCTGGATAAATATCAGACAAAAGCGACCAAGGTTACGGACGATGAGCTGCATGCCATCAGCTACGACAAGTTCGGCAGCGATGTGGAACGTCATGGGGATGCCATAACCATCACTAAATTCAAAAAGGCAGCGCATGCTTTGGCACCGGATAAGAATACCAAGACGACACCTGTACTGGCAACTACCGGAGAAACCGATCCCATAGACGGCCGTAAGAAGATGTGCCCGGCGGACGTTCTCGCCATGAAACGTTCCATGGACAAACTGAACGTTCCGGCAGAGGGCCGCCGGTTGGTGCTTTGCCAGGATCATGTGAATGACCTGCTTTCCATTGACCAGAAGTTTAAGGAACAATATAATCTGAATATGACGGACGGAAAGATAGGCCGCCTGTATGGTTTTGATATCTATGAGTTTGAAAACTGTCCGCTTTACACCAGTGCCGGTGTAAAAAAAGCATGGGATGCTACAGCGTCTGACGGAGAGTTCCAGGCATCATTCGCTTTCTATGCAAAACGTACGTTTAAGGCTGACGGAAGTACTACCATGTACTATAGCGAAGCTAAGACTGATCCGCTGAATCAGCAAAGTCTTGTGAACTTCCGCCACTACTACGTGGTACTGCCCAAAAAGAAAGATGCTTTTGTGGCAATGTATTCTGCTAAGGTAACCACTGTTGAAGGATAAGGAGAACGGACGATGGCAAAGAAAGAAAAAGTAACGGTGATTGTCCTGGAAGAGTTTCAGGATAAGTTCGATCATAAGACTCTGTACCCGGTGGGAACAGAACTGGAAGTGGACAAAGAACGCGCTGACGATCTGGTAGGCCGCAAGCTTGCCAGTATCAAAGAGGTGAAAGCTCCCAAGGAGCTGAAAAAGTCCGAGAAGTCCAAGGAAGTAATGACTGAAACCGCAAAGGCTGAAACAGCAAAAACTGAGGCAGGGAAACCTGAAGAAAGAGAAAAAGATGATGACAAGGGGACTGAGAAACAATAATCCACTGAATATTCGCCTCTCTGGCACTACGCGCTGGCAAGGTGAAGTCCGACCATCACAGGATCGTTCTTTCTGTCAGTTCGAGAGCATGGCTTACGGTTATCGTGCCGGATTGAAGTTATTGCAAAACTATCGGAAATTGAACGGATGCCGCACGATATCGGACTTCATCAACCGCTGGGCACCATCTGTAGAAAACAATACTTCAGGCTATATCAGCCGGGTATGCAGGGAAATGCAGGTACCTTCCAGTTATGTTCCTGATGTGAACGACAGGGGAACCATGTGTGCCTTTGCAGCAGCCATGTCACAAGTGGAAAATGGCATTCCTGCGGTGATGGAAGACGTGCAGGCAGGATGGGACCTACTCTAAATTAAGGAGGAATAAGATGGATACACTTGAATACATGAAGCTGGTCTGTGGTATCCTTACGGTTATCATCACCTACGGAGGATTCAGGATGTATACCGACAGACGGAAATACATTCAGGAGGTAGAAAAGCTGAAGGCGGAAGTCCGTGACGCACAGGTGAGCACCCGTGGCAGCGAACTGGACAACGTTCAGAAAGCGATGCAAATCCTGATGGATGAAATTGTGGAACCTTTAAAGCAAGAAATAAATGCGATTCGAAAAGAACTCGGAAAACTTCGCCGGGCTGTTGAGAAGTCCAACAGCTGCCGTTTTGCTACTAACTGCCCTGTGCGTGATGAGTTGCAAAAGCCCGAAAAGACTGGAGAAGACTTCCTCCCTAGACAGCCTGTACAGCGCAAGAGGATTCGTTCTGATACAGCAGCCGGTACCTCCGAGCATTGCAAAAACAGTGTTTCCGGCAGGGATACTGAAATCGATACCGGTAGGAACAGGCTTTAGTACCCGCAGCGGACAGGCAACCGTCAACGTGACGCGGGTATCGGAAGATTCAGTAGAGGTAAGCGCCACTTGTGACAGCCTGGCACGTGAAGTAATCTTCCTTCGTGAAGAACTGACACGCATCCGCAACGAGACCGGTGAGGAAGTGGAAGAACCTCCTCCGCAGATTGTGAAGGAACCGACCGGATGGCAATGGTTCCAGATATGGACAGGACGGATAGCCGTTGCCGCGCTTATTCTGATAGCGATCAAACGGCGATTGAAATGAATTTAAATAATATAAAAATTATGGCAGAACTAGGATATGTGCATGGCAGTGACATGCTTGTCGGATTAATGGTCGAAGATGCTTTTTCTCCGTTGGGACATTCAAAGACTTGTACCATCAGCAACAAGGCGGAAACCAAAGAGCGTGCAGTGAAGCCGACTCTGGCGGAAAAGGCAAAGGCGGCTAATGCCGGCAAGTGGAAAGAGAAATCAGTGAGCGGTCTGTCCGTCGAAATCAGTTCCGAAGGATTCCGGTTCTACGGAGATGAGATGGGATATGACAAGCTGCTGGAACTTTGGGAGAAGAGTGAGCCGGTAACAGTACGTTATGCGCTACGTGGAGAGGAAAAGACGAAATACCGTGAAGGAAAGTTCCTTATTACAAGTCTGGAAGAGACATCTCCTTCGGATGACGACTCTACCTATACTATCTCTTTGGAAAACTCCGGTCCGGTTGAGACCAAGACTGTAGCTCCACAAGGATAATGTATCACCTTTAACTTGTATCATCCAATGAATAAAGTAATCATTTGTGCGAAAGAATACCCTTCCCGTGTGACCATGGGGGCAATGATCGACTTCAAACGCGAAACCGGCAGGGATGTAAACGAAATCGGTGCTGATGTGGAGCAGCTGACCATGTTCATGTATTGTTGCGTCCGCAGTGCTTGCCGTGCTGATAAAATCGACTTTGCGCTGACTTTCGAACAGTTTGCCGACGGCATCAACCTGGAAGACTTTACCGCCTTTCAAAACGGAATGTCAACGGAAGAAGATGGATCAAAAAAAAAGAAGGGGATGAAAGTGTAACGATTGAATCTCTGATGGGACTGGCGATGGGGTGTGTCGGGATGTGTCTGAATGACTTCTGCCGTCTCACCCCGTTGGAGTTTACGGCCGTCTTCGAAGCCTGGCAACAGAAAGAGACGTATGCAGAGCGCAGAGGGTGGGAACAGGCACGTTTCCTGGCATGCAGCATACTGAAACCTTATAGCAAAAGGAGTCTGGAATTGACAGACGTATGTCGGTTCTCCTGGGATATGAAGCCTGCAAAGGAAGCGGAGGAAGAACCCAGTACACAGGAAAGGTTCGATGAGATCAAGGCTCTGTGGAATGTGGATTGAGGTTTTTCTTTTCCTCTTCCAGTTCGTGGATGAGTTCATCAATGTCCTCTTCGGTGATGGTGCAGTCATCTTTCTTAAAGAGTCCGTACAGACCGATAACGACGAATAATACTATAAAGAAACCTCCGATAGTCATAACTGTTTGATTTTTACTTCACAAATATATGGAAAAAGTTTCATTCGACATCATACTTAACCTGAAAAATAATATTTCGGGGGCGTTAGTTAACGTCAAGAAGCAATTCGATGCTATAGATCAGGCTGCGGAACAGGCATCTTCCACCACCAACCGTTTCGGAAACCTTTGCAGCAGGTTGAAAATGCCCGACCTGAATGCGTTTTTGGGAGTAGCCGAGCGATTGGGTGGTGTGCTGGGTGACTTGTCTCAAGGCGGAATGAACTTTGGACAATCCATGGCAGATCTCAGTTCTATTACCGGCATTGCAGGTGATGATCTGAAAGCTCTTGGTGAGAATGCTCGTAAGGTGGGCCAAGATTCCGGCTTGGGAGCTGGTACGGCGGCACGTGCGTATGCGATCCTCGCCAGTCAGATAGACGTTGCTGTCATTGGCATGTCGGGTTTGAATAACCTACAAGAAAAGAGCGTGACGCTGGCACAAGCCTCGGGCATGAGTATCGATGCTGCTGCAACATCACTGGCTGGTACAATAAATCAATTCGGGCTATCGGCAAATGAAGCAGAACGGGTGATTAATGTGCTGGCGGCAGGAAGTAAGTATGGAGCAGCTGAGATAGAAGAACTCTCTCAAAGTTTCAAAGTGGTAGGTTCTGCTGCTTCCGCCATGGGGCTAACTGTAGAGCAAAGTGCAGGAGCATTGGAAGTGCTGTCTAAAGCAAACTTGAAGGGTAGCGAAGCGGGAACGGCCCTGCGTAACATCATTCTGAAACTGAATACGGAACTGGGAGTTGACCTGAGCCGTACTTCTTTGTCCACAGCGTTGGACGCATTGAAACCGAGACTGACGGATGCCACTTATTTAAGCAAGCTCTTCGGCATGGAGAATATTGCCGCCGCGCAATATCTGATACAGAATTCATCGGCTGTCGAGGAGATGACCCGGAAAATGACGGGTACCAATGTGGCTCAGGAACAGGCGGCTGTACGGACGGATACGACGGCACACAAGATGGAAATACTACGCGCAAAGGTAGATGACATAAAAATCAGTTTTTCCAACTTATTGGGGCCGATGTCCGCCTATGCTTCCGTGATAGGTGAAAATGCGGTTGTGCTGGCTTCATTTTATCAGATAGGAACTGGTGCCGTATCCATGCTCAGTAAATATCATATTGCTGCAAAAACGGTAGTGGTTACTCAGATGGCTTTTAATGGAATACTAGGTTTGGGACAGCGCGCCCTCTACATTTATCAAATGCAAGTACTTGCCGCCCGTGCCGCTATCGTTTCTACCACGGGAGCTACAAAACTGATGAATATAGCCATTGCGGCAAGCCCGTACATGCTTGCTGCCGTCGCTGCCGTGGCTTTAGGAGTCGCCATTTACAAAATAGCCAAACGCAGTAGTGAAGCAGAGAAAGCACAAAAAAGGCTGGGTGATACAATGGCTGATATGAATAAGGAAGCCATTGTAGAACGCTCCCGACTGGATAACTTATTTGAACCGCTTAAACGAGCTAAGGAAGGCTCGGAAGAATGGAACCAGGCAAAAGACAAGATTGTGGAACAATACGGGGAATATCTGTCTAAACTGGGTATTGAAATTAAAGATGTCAATACAGCCCGTACCGCTTATGAACAGCTTAGCCGTGCTATTCTTGATACAGCCCGCAGCCGGGCTTTAGATGCTGCTACAGCCGGCGCAGCGGAAAATTATGCTGAAAAGGAAAGCGAGGCCTTAAAAAATATAAGAGAAAAACTGTATTCCGGCATCGGTTCAGGTAAAAGCAATATAACAGCCCAAGAAGCTGGAAAAGCATGGGCACAAATCCGTACCGCTGTACGTGCCGGAGAAGATATTCCTGAGGAAGCGCAGAATATTATAAAGAAATTGGGTAATAGTATGACCAATTCAGAAGGAAAAACTATTACCACTAATGTCTTGGGAACCGCCATCACCAAACAAATATCCGCAGCAAGACGTGCGCGGGAAACATATGAACAAGAGATAGAACAGGCGAAATCCCTCTTTGGACAAACAGAGAAGATTCTGTATTCTGCTTCAGGAAACAGTTCCACAGGAAATGGAACGGGTGGCAATACCGGCAGTGATTCTTTAGAGAAGAAAGAACTCACCTTGGCTGACATCAAAAAGAAAATAGAAGAACTCCGGGCAACGCAACAGACTGCATCGGATGAAGAAGGACGTAATATACAGGGTCAGATCAATCAACTGGAGTCTCTTAAAAAGGCTAAGGAAAAAGCAATGGGTATCGGTGGAGACCCGACTTTCATGAATGGCAGTATTGATGCCATGAAAAATGAACTGGCCAAATATGAGAAAGAACTATCCGGCAAACCAATAGGAGAAGCCTCTATTGACTTGCAGATTAAAATTGATAATCTGAAAAATCAAATAGAGGGTGTCAAAATATGGATAGAGAAAGAAGCGTTCAAAGACACTCATGGTGAAATTAAGGTAGATGTAATTCCTTCTTCCAATGCCGGACGTGGTCTTGGGCAAATGATGGAAGAGTTTCAAGACGAGAGGAGCAAGAAGAACCCGGATAGTGAGCAGAAGATACTGACGCATGATGCCATTAAAAAGATGAAGCTTCCCCAAATTGAGATGCCCAAGATTGATCCAAAGAAAAGCGGCTTTGAAAAATGGAACGAAGCGGTAGACACTGCTTATAAAAAGAATCAGGATCTAATCGAAGGTATGAGTGGCATTGGAAGCGTAATGGGCAGCCTGGGGCAAGCCGTCGGAGGAGCTGCCGGAGAATGGCTGAACTGGGGCGCGAATGTAGTGCAGGCTGTCGCAGCTGCGATCCCTCAGATCACGTCACTGCTGGGGTTGCAGTCAACACAAGTTGCGGCAAATACGGCTGTGGCCGGTTCCGGAGCAGCTGCTTCCACCGCAAGTATTCCGATTGTTGGTCCTATACTCGCAGTTGCGGCTGTGGCAAGTGTCTTGGCAGCTCTCGCCAATCTTCCCAAGTTTGCCAGTGGGGCAATAGCATATGGTCCTACAATGGGACTTTTTGGTGAATACTCCGGAGCACAGAATAATCCGGAGGTCGTTGCTCCTTTAAACAAACTCCGTCAATTGATACAACCGACAGGTGGTATGGGTGGTATTGTTGAATTCAAAATTGACGGCAGAATGCTCCGTGGGGTATTAAATAAGGTAGACCGATATAACCAACGTACAAGATAATGGCAAAGCAGTTAAGATACCAGGGAGAGTTTTTCAGCGTGGCCGGTGTGCTGTGGCGCGTGGAGATATGGCAGGATGCGGACACTCCTTATCCGGTAGTCGGTGAGTTACGTTTCCCTTCGGATACTCCGTTATCATTTGAATGGTTTGAAACTGACAAGCTGGAACCTGTGCAGGGAAGCGGTGCAACGCTTCAGATAGTAAGCAAGGTGGACCGGCAATACAAGGATATGTATACCGTTGAAGCCGGAAGCATACGTATGGATGCATACAGGAACGATGTTTTGTACTGGAGCGGAACGCTGGACACGGAAACATATGAAGAGCCTTTTTCATATGAGAATGAATATGAAGTTACGCTGACTTTTGGTGATTTTTCCCTGCTTGACAGAACGAACTTCTCGTTGAGTGGGGCACGGTCAATCGGCAGCCTTATTGAAACCTTTATAACAGAGACGAAAATCAAACATCGGGGATTTGAAAAATATATATCAACTACATGCGATTCGGTTTCCGGTGAAATGCTGTATAATGTGGGAATAAGCTGCGAGAACTTCTATGATGAAGAAGGAGTGCCGATGACGATGCGTGAAGTCCTTGAAGAAATACTGCGTCCGTTTGCCTTACGTCTGATACAGCGTGCGGGAAAAGTATTCATATACGATTTGAATGCCGTGCAAACAGCATTTGAACCTCAAACGGTACATTGGGAAAGTGATGATGCGGTGTTGGGGGTAGACAGGGTTTATAAGAATGTAACATTGAGCTTCAGCCCTTATCCGCAAAAAGAACTGTACACGTCTACACTGACAGAAAAAATGTTGGATGAAGGGGCTGAACGGTATTATGTAGCGAAAGACACAAGTAAAAGTCCGTTTTATGAAAGTAATATAGGTTTCATGATTGACTTGAAAAAGAGTTCGGGAATAAGTGGTGAAATAGAGATTGATACGGACAATGCCCGATTGTTCAAAATTACTCCTGTATTCTCGGGCAGTGAGTCCTTTGGCATTGCAGCGCGTGTAAGAGATGTGCATAAGTCCCTTTTATCCGGGATGGAAACCCCAATAAATGCGGACGGGTATGGGGCAGCGTATAATCCTTTGTTCACTGTTCGGCGCATGTTATCACTACCGGAGACACATACTGTTTTTAGCGGTTTCAACCCAGACGCAGGTATGTACCCGCAATCAGGCTTGACAGACGTTATGTTGCGCCTAAAAATAGAGACGCTGATTGACGCACGCTTTAATCCTTTTGAAGATGCTATTGGAGCTAACAGGAAAAATGAATACGAAAAATTTCAAGGGATAAGTGAATATAATGTATCGTATGTGTTGCGCATTCTTGATACAAACGGAAATGTTAAAATGCATTATGCGAACAGATACAATGACGGTAGCGCCCATAATGATTTTTATGCAACTCAATATGTCGAAATGAATGGAAAATGGATTGACGGAGGTGCTGTAACCAACAGTAAAACGACATTGAGATATTATGACCGTTCAGGATATACAGGCTGGAAAGGAGGCTGGCAATCTAACAACGTAGGATATAGATATTCGTATGTTCCCAAGGAATCTGCCGGAGATGGAGATTTGATACCAATACCTCCCGGATGCCAGGGATGTATGCTTGAGCTGTCAATCTTAAATTTCTTCGGCCCTGTGAGAAGTCGGGGAGAAAATCCAACACCTTTTAAAGACTACTACCCTAACTGGATATTATTTAAAATCCCTGAACTGACTTTAGTAAACTCCTATGGCAAGGCAATAGACGGAAATGATATCGAATATAAATCGTGGCTTAATTCTTCGGCCAAGGAAGAAAAGAAAATAGAAACGATTGTCGGTACTCCACGTACTTCGGCAAATTTCGGTATGGGGATGTTGATGGATGTGTCATCACGCACTACATTGAGCATGTTTACTCGTGCAGGCGTAACTGCTCCTTTGGAAAAACTATTGATAGGTACTTGGTATAGTAACTACAGCAGGCGAATGAATATGCTTTCGGGAACTGTACGGCTATTGGATGGCTTTGGTACCTATACAGATGCGAACGAGACCGATACCTATTTAATGGTGTCGGAGGTTCAGGATGTGCAGCGGGATGAGAGTAATGTGAAGTTAGCTGAAATAGCGCCTGACAATTTTGAAGGAGTAGAATATGAATAAAATCATGAGGGAATATGAAGAAGCAATATAATATACTCATTTCAGAACGCAAGCCTGTTCCACGTAGCAAGAGGATGCGTGAAGCCGGACAGTCCGCTTCGTCTGCGGCTGTACTTGTGTCGGGCACTACTTCAGGAGGTACTCAGGGAGACGGGCACAAACATACTAATCTAGCAGATTTGGAGCGTATTGGTTTCGATAAGGAAGACAGTGAATATCTGACTGTACGAGTAGGTAATGTCGATGAAGAAACGGGTGAACCAATAATAAGTTATGAAAAAGTAAAAGCCGGGTATGCGGATAGAGCCGGTGTTGCTCATGATTTGGATGAAGATAGCCCAGTGAACAATAAATATGTTCGCAAGGATCGGGACGATACCGTTAACGGTTTGATAACCTTCGTTAAAGGGTTTGTGTCTAATGTAGTCTCTGTTTTTAAACAAGGGATGAAATTCGGAAATTATGTTACCGGCATGATTGGTGGTTCCGGTGGTGCTATCACAGTTGATGAAGTGACAGGGAAAACCGTACTTGAAGTAGACAAAGTACTTGCCAGAGAAGAATTGATAGTACCTAAGATCACCTTCAATTGCATCGACGTCATATCAGGGGACAAAGCGAATACATTTGCCTTCGGTACTATCAAATCTGTAGACAGGGAAAACTTTGTCGCTGAACTGGACCTGCTCGACGACCAGATGGGTACACTTCATACAAGTGATATCTGCCGTGGTGTCTTCCACAACCTTGAAGGCGGTAATCATGAAGAAGATAGCTATGATACAAATGGATATTTGAACTATGCAGGTTTTGCAACTGCTTATTTCACACCGACGAATATCATTGAAAATAAACCGGGCATAATGAAATTCAGGTATTCCTTACAGGCAGGGACCTCGGTTCATCCTATGCCTGGTATGAACTTTTTCGCATACGGCAATTTCTTAGACAAGTCTCGACAATCGATCACATACGAGAATCGGTATTATACACGTCGTTTGAAGAATGTGAACACCTGGGTAATCAATCCGACACGCAACATTGCTATGCAGGACGGTTTGCTGGAAGGATTGACCATTGGCGGCATGGTAATGCATGGTTCAGGAACCTATATGGAGAACTGTTACTTCACCGGTGTACAAATTCAGTTCACCCCGGAACAGCAGGATCAGATCAAAGGTGAGGATGCATATTCTGTCAACTTGTCAACATACGAATCAATAGTAGTTGTTGATGATGAGAACAATCTGATCGGTGGCCTGATTGATGAAAAGTTTGTAACTGTCGGAGAGAATTACGCAACTTCCGGTGAGAATTATGTGACCTCTACTCTGGCACGTCTAAAGACAAGAATACAAGCGTTCAGAGGAAGCAAGGAGATGTATTACTCTGATGAATATCATGAAGATGCCTACATGGTATTCTTAAATTCTATCGGATGCAGGGCAATCGTTGATAATGGTCTTGTAACTATCACAGAGATCACTGACTACGATAACTGCTACGTAGATATATCTGTCAACTGCGAAGGTAACTGTGTTTTTGACAAATCCTATAAGATCACGGCTGTTCGGAACGGTACATCTCCGGTTTTTGGTGATATTGACAATGAAATGGCAAGCGTATCCTGTGATGCAACAGGCAATGTGTTGTTCGGGCTTCCTGTACAAACGGCCGTCTCTATGTGGTACGGCAACAAGGAACTGACAATTGATAAAACGGACCTTACGTTACCTGGCGGTGTTGCAGGAACTGCTGATAAAGGAAATATTTCAATCACGGGAATAAGTAAAGCGGCTTCGAATAATCTGAATATCGGTATCACAGCTTACGCGACTTATGCCGGAGTGCAATATCATAAGCAACTGTCTTTTGTTATCAACAAAATCATCCCAGGCGAAAATGGAAAGAACCCTGTCATTTATGAGTTAATGCCTTCGGTATCCTCTATTAAGGTTGACAAGGCCGGGAATTATGATGTAACAATGATTTCATGCGGTCTCAATAAGATTGACGGTTTGTCATTCAGTACTTGCTCGACTTTGCCTGAAGGTTATACAATGAAATATGTTATCGACGAAGATACTCCTACAGACTATCCTTTCGGAGTTTCGGTGTCTGTTTCAGGTATTAGGAAAAAGATAAAGTTCCAGCTGCTGAATGGTGCAACCGTAATTGACATGGAAACTATTTTTCTAATAGTAGACGGTAATGACGGTCAGGATGGACAAGATGGCAAGGACGGTTTAAGCGCGATCTTTGCAGACTTGGATAATGCTGTTACATCCGTAGCATGTAATCCTGCCGGAGAAGTACTGTTTGGTTTACCCGCATCTACTGGCGTGAGCATGTGGTATGGTACAGAAAAGCTGTCTTTGGATGAAATAACTGTGGCAGCTCCCAACGGTGTGGCTTATACTATTGAAGCAAACGGAGTTAAAGTAACATCTATTGCTGCATCCGTTTCTGATGTTATCAACATGACTATCACTGCAAAAGCGACACATAAAGGCTTTCAGTATGCGAGGGAACTCGTATTCACTATCAACAAGGTAAGACAAGGGGAAGATGGTGAGAGTCCGGTGCTTTACGAATTGATGCCGTCCGTATCTTCTGTAAAAGTGAGCAAGACAAATGTTTATACACCATCGTCCATATCTTGCCAATTATTCCGTAAAACAGGTGCAAGCATTGAGCAGTTGTCTTCAGTACCGCAAGGATATGAATTGTATTTTTCTACGGACGGTTCGCAAGGTCTTGGTAAATATCGTTATGGTTCTTCTTTGGATGTGACCAATTACAGTATCTCCGTCACATTTTGGCTAAAAAAACAAGATGGGACTACAATTGACATGGAAACTGTTCCTATCATACGAGACGGTCAAGATGGGCAAGATGGACAAGACGGACAGGATGGTCAAGATGGGCAAGACGGGCAGAATGGTCAAGACGGTCAAGATGGGACTTTCTTAAAGCAGATATTCTTTCAATCTGATACACGTCCAGCTACTCCATCCGGTAGTTCAATACCTGCTGGATGGTCTGAACGTAGTGATTTTGCGGATATTGGAATACTAGGTTATGATGGTTCTTTCTTTCTGGAGGATGGCGCACGGCGTTCTCCCAGGAATCCGTCTCATAATAGTACTTACAAAGATAAGATACGTTTTAGCACATCCATCCCGGGACAGGTTATTATGTTATCTGTTATTGTTTCTAGTGAAACGTCTTATGATTTCGCATATATTGGTTATGTTGACAAAGAAGTTACGAATAGTCAATATCACGAAAAGTTATCAGGTGAGAAGGATATGATAATCTCTTTAGCCGCGACGAATGTCGGCGAACATTACATTGAAGTCATGTACTCAAAGGATGGTTCGACATCAACCGGACAGGATATGGTAAAGTATAAGGTCTTGAACAGTAAAACTGTATGGATATCATCTGCTCAGGCTACTTACAATAAGTCGTTAGGAAGGTGGATATACGGTACTTGGTCGAAACCTTCCCAATATCTGGCTGACACACCAGATATCGAGTACATATTCCGGCGCGAGGAAACAACTTTCACCCCGGAATCAGACCCGTATCTGGATGATTATATTCCTCTGCCTTTTCCAGCTACAGATGACTATAGAGGTGATTATCAATCTTCTTCCGCACAGGTGCTGAATGCTATTTATAAACATTTAAATAGTTACTACAAGTGTATCAAAGCACGTACGGCAGGGTCTACCGTTGAAATAACCAATAAGGAGTATTTTCAATATATTGTTCCATTTACAGACGATCCGTTGGGAGTGACAAATGAATATCCGATTGAATACATGTCAATGCGTTATAAAAAGAATGGCAAATGGGGAAAGTTTTCTCTTCCTGCCATACACGCAAAAAAGGGAGATGTTGGAGCTTCCGGTGTATCTTATCGTAGATGGAAAGGCTACAATATCGGACAAAGGTACCGCAATGACGATGGTGTGACTGATTTGTCATTACTTGAAGAAGATGGCATACACTATATAGATGTTGTATTGATAGCCAATTCGGTTATGGATACTGGATACGACTGTTATATTGCACGTAAGTTTGAAGAACAGAACTTTTGGATCGGTACTGCTGAAACGAATCCTTTAAACGAGACTTTTGTAGGTAACCTTTCTGCGCATTGGCAAAGAGCGAATAATATGGCATCTATATTTACTGACCTTATAATAGCAAAGAATGCGGTCCTCGATTTCATGCAAGGCAATAAGATCCAGATAATGAACCGGGATGGTAGTATTAACGCTTGCTTGGGTGATGGCGATAGCCCTATATGGGTAGGAGCAGCAACACCGGATGATGCTTCAATAAGATTTAATAGGAATGGTAGTGGGCATTTGGCAAAAAGGAACTTGTATTGGGATGCGCTCGGGAATATCTTTTATAGAGGATCGTCCTTTACTCAATTACGCCTGTTGAATCGTGTAGCTGATGGTGCTGTAGTCAACCTTGATTTTACGACTGGATTCGATCTGGATATTTCTTTCTTGACGACATATATGACTCCATGCACGATATTATTGCCTAAAGCTACTGACTATGTAGGAGCAAAATGTACAATGTGGTTTGGACATTTTTGTACAAGAACTGTGCATCAACATCCTATTATAGCAGTTAAGGATAATAGTAACATTCTTAATGTTTACAAGACCGTGAGTACAGGAAGTACTGCTGTCTACAAAATAAGTCCGAAACAGATGAAAAAAATGATCTTTTCAGCTTTACCAAGTAATTATAATGATGATGATATTCCCGGAGCTATTAACTGGTACCTTGATAATCCAGAAGACGTAGATATAATTGAATAATATAAAAAATGGATATATGGAAGAAGATATTAAAAAACTAGACATTAAAGACTTCCCGTCTTTATCGGCCGCACCGGAGACATGTAATATTTTGCTTGTCCAACAGGCAGGTTCTCCGGGTAAAATTACAATAGGTCTTTTTAAGACTATGGTCAAAAGAGATCTTACTCCGTCTATCAAAGACGGCATGTGGTATATAGGTGAAACTGATACGGATGTACAGGCCGAAGGCAAGTCTCCTGTTTTCCGTAAAGGATCAACCGGGGTTGAATGGAAATATGATACTGAAGAAAACGATGTCTGGAGGCAGCTTGTAGATTATTCGGCAATAACTCTGACATTCGATGACTTGACACCGGAAGAGAAAGATTCTCTGAAAATGAAACTGGAAAGATTGACTCCGGAGGAAATTGCTGAGTTACAGAAACCTGCAAGTGAGATGATAACGGCTCTGGAAGCGACTAATAAGAATGCGACAGATAAGGAAGCTGAGCGTGTTATTGCTGAAAACTTGCGTAAGGAAGCTGAAACGCTACGTAAGAATAATGAAACAGCACGTGCCGGTGCTGAATCTGGGCGTGTTACTGCTGAAGGCAAAAGAGTTACCGCCGAAAGGGCACGTGCCACTGCCGAAACTACTCGTGCCACTTCTGAGAATACAAGAATACAGAATGAAAATGCCCGCAAGACTGCTGAAACAGCTCGTGCAACAGAAGAAGGCAAAAGAGTTACCTCTGAAACGGCACGTGCCACGGCTGAGACAACACGCTCATCTGCTGAAACGGATCGTTTATCAGAAGAAGATAAAAGAAAAACCGCCGAAACTGCACGAATATCTGCTGAGACAGTCAGAATTGCATCCGAAACGGAACGAGTCAAAAATGAAGAAGCACGAAAAACTGCTGAAACAGCTCGTATTTCAAATGAAACAAAACGATCAACTGCTGAAACAACACGTAATAATGCAGAAATAGCACGATCATCCGCAGAAGAAACTAGGGTATCCGATGAAGATGCACGCAAGATCGCCGAAGCTGCTAGGGTGAAAGTTGAATCCGATCGTGTTACGGCTGAAGATGCCCGTAAAACGGCTGAAACTACCCGGGCATCCGAAGAACAAACACGCAAAACAAATGAGGATGCTCGTAAAACGGCTGAATCTGGACGTTCTACTGCTGAGAATACAAGAATACAGAATGAGGATGCCCGTAAAACGGCTGAAACTGCTCGCGTAACCGCAGAAGGAAAGCGTGTTACAGCAGAAACCAGTCGTGTGAACATAGAAAATAAACGCGTCTCTGACGAACAAACACGCAAGACTAGTGAAGAAGCTCGTAAGACAGCCGAAAGCGGACGTTCCTCTGCTGAATCGGAACGTGTGAAGGACGAAGATAAGCGCAAAACGGCTGAAACGACTCGTTCTACTGCCGAATCAGGTCGTGTTACAGCAGAAGATAAACGGAAGGAAGCCGAAGTCACAAGGGGAACGAATGAAACTGCTCGTGTGGCAGCCGAGACCGCTAGAGTCACCGTTGAATCCGAACGCGTATCTGCCGAAACATCTCGTAAGTCTGCGGAAACAGGCCGGGTGTCGGAGGAAAACAAAAGAAAGGCTGCTGAAACCTCCCGTGCCACGGCCGAAACTTCCCGGGCATCCGAAGAAGACAAAAGAAAGCAGAATGAAGATGCCCGTAAAACTGCAGAAGGCACTCGCGGATCAAATGAGATAAAACGCGTGAATGCTGAAACAGAGCGTGTAGAAGCAGAGTCTCAACGTAAGTCAGAGTATGCCGGTATTGTGCAAGAAATGACACAGGCAACAAATGAAGCCACCGGACAGATTGCTATTGTCAAGCAATTAACAGATGATGCAAATGCAGCTAAAAATGCGTCTGTTGAGCAGACAGCTCTTGCTAAAAAAGCTACGGATGCGGCTAATACTGCTGCTGGTAGTGTCAATGCTGCAAAAGAAGCTGCTACTACTGCAGCGGCAGGTGCCAATGTTGCCAAAACAGCATCAGAGGCACAAACTGCTCTTGCTAAGAAGGCCACTGACGATGCAAATGCAGCTAAAAATGCATCTGTAACACAGACAGGTTTAGCGAAAAAAGCAACGGATGATGCCAATGCAGCAGCATTGGCCGCTAACAATGCAGTATCCGGTGTTGACGCTAAAGTGCAGGCAGCGATTGATAAGTTAGTCGCTGGAGCTCCGGACGCTCTTGATACATTGATTGAGTTAGCGAACGCACTGAATAATGATCCTAATTTTGCGGCAACTATAGCTACAGAATTAGGAAAGAAGCTCAATATTACTGATATTGTCAATAACCTGACAAGTGGTGGAACTGGAAAGGTTCTTTCTGCCGAACAAGGGAAGGCTTTGAAAACTGCTCTGGATGCGCATAATCACGATGCAGTATATGAGAAGATTATTACTAAACTAACTGCCTTCAATAAAAATTTCGGTACGGCTGCCGGAACTGTATGTGAAGGTAACGATGCCCGCTTAAGCAATGCAAGAACTCCGTTAGCTCACTCACATAAGAAAGCAGACATCAGCGATTTCCCTACTTCGATGCCCGCTAGCGATGTACCATCATGGGCGAAGGCCGCAAGCAAACCGAGTTATACGGCAAGCGAAGTCGGAGCTTCTCCTTCTAATCATAATCACACCGGGACCTATGAACCTGCATTTACAAAGAACTCTGCTTTTAATAAGAATCTAGGCACTGCTGCCGGAACCGTATGCGAGGGAAATGATGCCCGGTTAAGCGATGCCCGTACCCCGAAAGCACATACTCACAAAAAGTCTGAGATCAGTGACTTTCCTACTTCGATGCCCGCTAGCGATGTGCCCTCTTGGGCGAAGGCTGCAAATAAACCCAGTTACACAGCTAGTGAAGTTGGTGCATCCCCGTCGAACCACAATCATGCGGGTACTTATGAACCTGTATTTACTAAAAAAACGGCTTTTAATAAAGATTTTGGTACGGCTGCCGGTACTGTATGCGAAGGTAACGATGCTCGCCTGTCCGATACCCGTACACCAAAAGCGCACACTCATAAGAAAGCGGATATCAGCGATTTCCCTACTTCGATGCCCGCTAGCGATGTACCATCATGGGCGAAGGCCACAAGCAAACCGAGTTATACGGCAAGCGAAGTTGGGGCCTCTCCTTCTAATCATAACCACGATGCAGATTATCAGCCACTCGGTAATTATGCTGACGCATCACATACTCATGCAGCAGCTGATATTACGCCTGATTCAACACATAGATTCGTATCTGACTCTGAAAAAAGCACATGGAACAGTAAGGCTGCAGGGAATCACAACCATTCCGGAGTATATCAGCCTGCTGGTAGCTATGCTCCCTCATCACATAGTCACAGTGCTAGTGATATAACCCCTGATTCAATACATAGATTCGTAACAGATTCGGAAAAATCTACTTGGAATAGTAAAGCAGCCGGCAACCACAATCATGACTCTGCTTATCAGCCTAAAGGCAGTTATGCTCCTTCATCACATAGCCATGTTGCCACTGAAGTGACTCCGGATGCTACTCATCGCTTTGTTACTGATACGGAAAAAAGTACATGGAATGGTAAAGCTGAAGGGAATCATAATCATGACTCAACTTATCAGCCTAAGGGAAGTTATGCTGCCGCATCGCATTCACATTCTGCTTCAGACATAACAGAAGTGACAAATAAGAAGTTTATGACGGATGCGGAAAAGAGTGTACTAAGTTCTCTTGGAACTACGTATGCTTTGAAAGATTTCTCTAATATCGGAGTCAAATCGCTTGGACAAAACGGTTATCGTAAATATGATGATGGTCTGCTTATTCAATGGGGGTACTCAAGTACTTCCGGGATAGGTAAAACCGTTTATCTTAATACGACCTTTTATGATAGTAATTACACTATTCTATTAACTGGAACTAGAAAAGTACATAGTAATTACATCTATTCTTTTGATGTCTTTAATAAATATGCATCTTATTTTATAATGGATTCCGTTTATCAAAATGTTGATACTGATGCTGGAGGATTTAGTATAGCTTTTTATTGGTTCGCTATTGGTCGTTGGAAGTAACCTTATTTCCAAGACCAATAGCAAACCAATAGAAAGAGGCTGTATTAGAACCTGCATTGGCAGCTTGCTGATATTTATTATTATATCCAAAAGAACCAGTTGAAACAGAAGTATAGTTAGCTATCCACGATGAATCATTACCTGTATTTCCATTATTACAAGTCAAGTGCAGAGAATAATTTGTGTCATAGAATGAAGAGGGGAAATATATTGTTCCAGAGTAAGTGCCACTCGTCTTTTTTCCCCATTGAATAAGCAGGCCGTCAGGAAACTTATAATAACCGTTTTGCCCAAGTGACTTAGTTCCAACATTTGAAAAGTCAGATTTTGCGTACGTAGTACCAAGAGAACTAATTAATAACTTAAATTAAAATATAATTAATAACATAAATAACTGATTTACAATTATGAAATACTGGAAACAAGGATTTTACGATGAACCTCAGGAAGGTTCAGTAGAAATTGAGGATGACTATTACAACGAGTTATTGGAAGGTCAGTCCGAGGGTAAAGAAATTTACGAGGGTGAAAATGGTTTCCCTATTTTGGTAGAACATGAGTACTCCATCGAGGAAATTAAAGAAATGAAGGTAAGTCGTATCTTGCTGTATGACAAGTCAAAGGCGATTAATTCGTTTACATTGAATGGGAAAGAAATGTGGCTTGACAAAGATATTAGGGTAGGTCTAAGAAACTCTATATCAATAGAGCAAGCTGCCGGACGAACCGAAACCGTGCTGTGGTTTGATGGTGTGAAATATACAATTCCTATTTCTAACGCATTGATGATGCTGAATGCATTAGAGTTATATGCTCTTGACTGCTATAACGTGACACAAGCGCATCTCGTAGCTGTGAACAATATGAACTTTGCGGAACAGATTGAAAACTATGATTACGCAGTAGGTTATCCTAATAAATTGATTTTCAACTAACATTTAAAAGTAACACATTATGATTTTAGCATTGATTTCTCTCTTGATCATCACAACCTATGTAGGAGTGATGATATTCAAAACAAAAGGTATCCCTTATTCTATATCGGATACGTATTACAGTTTATTGCACAATTATTGGTTCGGGGCCTGCATGATTGGTACAGCATTGCTTCTTCTTCCTGCATCTCTGGATGCAAGTACAGAGAATAGTCAGTTTTTGATCTTTCTCTCTGTTGTGGGGATGGGCATACTAGGTGTATCTCCTAATTTCAAAGGCTCACAAAAAACGGCTCATGTAACCGGAGCAGCCATGACACTAGTTTTTTCTCAGATATGGGTAGGCTGTAACTCTTGGTACTGGCTCCTGTTATGGGCTGGATTTATCGTGTATATAGTAATCGAGATGAAAAGAAACTGGACTGAGCATATCATTTCCGATTTTATAAAATGCAAACCGATGTTTTGGGTAGAGGTTATAGCATTACTAACAGTATATTTATCAGTGATTATAAATACTATTTGAGTAGCATTTAAGAAGAAGGTTATTCAACTTAAAAAACGCATTTTGTTTTGTGTTAACGAGAGTAAAAACGAAACAAAATGTTTTGTAGAACTCTAACAAATCGTTTTGCCGTTTATACTAACCGGTTTTATTGCCGATAGGCTGGGGGTGGAGAATATTTTCATCATCGGAGGAGTAGCGATCAGCATTAATATCTCTTATCCGTATATACGAATAAAAGAAGAAAAGTCTCCAATAACCATTGATTATCAGAGACTTTTCTTCTTTTTTAGTGATCCGCCTGGGGCTCGAACCCAGGACCCCAACATTAAAAGTGTTGTGCTCTACCTGCTGAGCTAGCGAATCAATCTGACGATAAAAAAATCATCTTCTCAATGGTGGGAGTGAGCAAAGCTTTCCAACCAAATAAAAATGTACTGAAAGACATTTACCTGTCGTTCTTCTATGGAGCGAAGATTGGTATTATTGGTCTGAATGGTTCCGGTAAATCTACCTTATTGAAGATTATCGCAGGTTTGGAGAAATCCTATCAGGGGGAAGTAGTCTTCTCTCCGGGATATTCTGTGGGCTATCTGGCACAGGAACCTTATCTGGACAACACAAAGACCGTAAAAGAAGTAGTAATGGAAGGTGTGCAACCAATTGTTGACGCACTGGCAGAATACGAAGAAATCAATCAGAAATTCGGTTTGCCTGAATATTATGAAGATCAGGACAAGATGGATATTCTTTTCGCCCGTCAGGGAGAGCTGCAGGATATTATCGATGCAACCGATGCGTGGAATCTGGACAGCAAACTGGAACGTGCTATGGATGCACTCCGTTGTCCGCCCGAAGATCAGCCGGTGGAAAATCTTTCCGGAGGTGAACGCCGTCGTGTTGCCCTTTGCCGTTTGCTATTGCAGAAACCGGACATACTGTTGCTTGATGAGCCTACCAACCATTTGGATGCTGAATCTATCGACTGGCTGGAACAGCATCTCCAGCAATACGAAGGTACAGTAATCGCTGTAACCCACGACCGTTACTTCCTGGATCACGTTGCCGGATGGATTCTCGAACTTGACCGTGGTGAAGGTATTCCATGGAAAGGAAACTATTCGTCGTGGCTGGAACAGAAGACCAAGCGGATGGAGATGGAAGAAAAGACTGCCAGCAAGCGCCGCAAAACACTGGAACGTGAGTTGGAATGGGTGCGCATGGCTCCGAAAGCTCGTCAGGCTAAAGGAAAAGCCCGTCTTAATTCATACGACAAGTTGCTGAACGAAGACTTGAAGGAAAAAGAAGAGAAACTGGAAATCTTTATTCCGAACGGTCCCCGTCTGGGTAATAAGGTGATCGAGGCCAAACACGTAGCGAAGGCATACGGTGACAAACTGCTGTTTGACGATCTGAACTTTATGCTTCCTCCTAATGGTATTGTTGGCGTTATCGGTCCTAACGGTGCGGGAAAAACAACCCTTTTCCGTCTGATTATGGGATTGGAAACGGTGGATAAAGGCGAGTTTGAAGTAGGAGAGACCGTAAAGGTATCCTATGTAGACCAGCAACATAAAGACATTGACCCGAACAAGAGCGTCTATCAGGTAATCTCCGGTGGTAACGATTTGATCCGTATGGGCGGACGTGATATCAATGCACGTGCGTACCTGTCCCGTTTCAACTTTGCCGGTGCCGATCAGGAAAAACTTTGTGGTGTTCTTTCCGGTGGTGAAAGAAACCGCCTGCACTTGGCAATCGCTCTGAAAGAAGAAGGTAACGTGTTATTGCTCGATGAGCCGACCAATGATATTGACGTGAACACCCTTCGTGCTTTGGAGGAAGGTTTGGAAGACTTTGCCGGTTGTGCGGTAGTCATCTCTCACGACCGTTGGTTCCTCGACCGTATCTGTACGCATATTTTAGCTTTCGAAGGAGATTCAAATGTATTCTACTTTGAGGGTTCTTATTCAGAGTATGAAGAGAATAAACTGAAACGTCTGGGCAATGAAGAGCCGAAGCGTGTTCGTTACAGAAACTTAATGACTGACTAGTATTTGCTGACAGATTACAAGTTAAATCTCGCTTAATATACGAAAATGAAAGGCTCTGCAAGCATTGCAGGGCCTTTATTGTTTTCGAAAGCAATAAAATGTTTATCTCTCTTAAAAGAATGTAGCATAATTGTCATCTAAGTCTAAATAATATTAATTATCTTTGTGCACAGTTTCAATGAAACAAACAATTAGTATTAACTAATAAATTACATTATGTTGAAGAGAATGCGGTCTTTTTTAGTGGTCGTAATGTTACTGATTACTGCTACGATGAGTGCGCAGGTTACCACAGCAAGTATGAGTGGTAAAGTAACAGCACAAGATGAACCTATTATTGGAGCAACGATCGTTGCTATTCACGAGCCCTCCGGTACCCGCTATGGTACAGTGACCAATGTCAGTGGGCAATTCAATCTGCAAGGTATGCGTACGGGCGGCCCTTACAAAGTCGAAATCACCTATGTTGGCTATCAGTCAGCCATTTACAAGGGCATCCAGTTGTCATTAGGAGAAAACTACGTATTGAATGTTTCTTTGAAAGAAAGTTCAGAGTTGTTGGATGAAGTAGTAGTAACAGCACCAAAAACTATTGAAAAAATAGGTACCGTTACTAATGTAAGTGAACGTCAGATGAACACTTTACCTACTATTAACAGAAGTATAACAGATTTCACAAAGCTCTCTCCTTATGCAGGTGGAAGCAGTTCTTTTGCGGGGCGTGATGGACGTTATAACAATATAACGATTGATGGTGCTTCGTTTAATAATAGTTTTGGACTAAGTTCTAATAATTTGCCTGGAGGAGATTCTCAACCCATATCTTTAGATGCAATCGATGAGATTACTGTAAATGTCTCTCCTTACGATGTTAAATATTCCAACTTCACAGGTGCTTCTATTAATGCTGTAACAAAAAGTGGAACAAACTCATTTTCGGGTACTGCATATACTTATCATAAACCAAGAGGATTTGCAGGGAGTTCTATTGACGGTGAGGATATTCTTAAAGCAAAAGAATACAACTCTCATTCATATGGTGTAACTTTTGGAGGTCCAATCATTAAGAATAAGCTTTTCTTCTTCTTGAATGCTGAAATTGAAAATAAGGAAACTCCGGGGGTAACTTGGCTTCCTAACCAAGATCAAAATGGAACAGGGGATAGCGGAAAACGTATCTCACGTACTTGGGTGGGTGATATGCGTACTATCAGTGACTTTGTTAAAACTAAATATGATTATGACCCCGGACAGTATGAGAACTTCAATAATTTCCAAAGTGATAATTGGAAGTTAATGGCCCGTATTGATTGGAATATACATCAGAACCATAAGTTGACAGTGCGTTTTAATTCTGTTTCCTCAGAAGATGACAGAGAAGTAAGCGCTAAGTCCACTATTATAACTAGTACTAATTCTAATCGTTATGGTTTGGATGCCTTTTCTTTTGGTAATTCAAACTATAAGATGAAAAACGTAGTAACATCGATAACAGGTGAGTTAAATAGTCGTTTCTCGAATAATGTTCAGAATAAACTGTTAGCCACATATACTCATATTAGTGATACACGCGAGCAGAAAGGCTCTGATTTTCCTTTTGTCGATATATATAAGGACGGAAAGCAATATATAACTTTAGGTACAGAAGTGTTTACTCCTAATAATCAGGTTATCAATAATGTATTTAGTCTTGTTGATAATGTGAGTATATCATTAGGAAAACATGAATTGCTTGCTGGCGTTTCTTTTGAACGCCAATATTTTAAAAATTCTTATTTGAGAGGCCCTTACGGATATTATCGTTATGATTCAATGGATGATTTTATGCAGGGAAAAGTACCTACCATTTATGGTATTACATATGGGTATAATGGTAATGATGCTCCAGGTTCTGAGTTGACATTCGGAATGGCTGGTGTGTATGCCCAAGACGTATGGTCTCTTACTCCTAATTTTCGTTTGACTTATGGCTTACGTCTGGATATGCCAATATATATGAATTCATTGGATTCTAACAAGTCAATAGAGGAATTAGCTTTTGTAAATAATACTCATGTCGATATTTCTAAGTGGCCGAAGACGCAAGTCTTGTTTTCGCCAAGAGTCGGTTTTAATTGGGATGTAAAAGGTGATCGCTCCGTAATTGTATCAGGAGGTACAGGAATCTTTACTGGATTGTTACCTTTTGTATGGTTCACTAATCAACCAAGTAATTCGGGCTTATACCAAAATATGGTAGAGTATAATACACAAAAAAATCCGGGCTCTTTACCTGCTGACTTTGGTTTTAATCCTAATTATAGAGAAACTCTGCAGAAATATCCCAGTTTATTTCCTTCTACACCTTCAGAGCAGGCACCTGATGTCATAGCATATGTAGATCCTAAGTTTAAGATGCCGCAAGTTTGGCGTAGTAATTTGAATGTGGATATTCAACTGCCGTATGATTTTATGTTATCTGTTGGAGCAATGTATACAAGAGATATTTACAATGTTGCGCAGATCAATATGAATGAGGCTGAGCCTACGGGTGTGTATAATGAACAACCGGATCGTATTTATTGGGCTTCAAAAAAATACGAGTATAATGATTATACTAATGGTAAGAATGTAGTGGTAAAACTTTCTAATGGAGAAGATAAAGGATATCAATATTCTTTTAATGCTATTTTGACAAAGAAATACGATTTTGGTTTTACAGGGTCTATCGGCTATACTTATACAATGGCTAAAGATCTGACTGCAAATCCTGGGTCAGCACCTAATTCAGCATGGCAAAATAATGTGGCAGTAAATTCATTGAATGATCCTGGAGTATCTTATTCTTTATTTTCTACGCCCCATCGTATTATTGCTAATGCTTCTTATGAAATCAATTATGCTAAATGCTTAAAGACAACGTTCTCGTTATTTTATTCAGGATATCATACTGGACGTTATTCCTATACATATTATAATGATATGAATGGTGATGGCAATTATTCGGATTTAATATACGTGCCTAACTCTCAGGATGAAATGACCTTTGTTGATATTACAGATAAAAGTGGTGCCATTACTTATTCTGCTGTAGATCAAGCTAAAGATTTTTGGGATTTTGTGAACAATGATTCTTATCTTAAAGATCGTAAGGGAAAATATGTGGAACGTAATGGATCTTTAACACCTTGGATTAATCGCTTTGATTTTAAAATTGCTCAGGATTTTTATGCAACTTTAGGTGGGCGTAAATATGGAATACAGGTTAGCCTTGATATGCTGAATGTAGGAAATATGATTAATTCAAAATGGGGAGCATATCAATCTTGTGGTCTCAAGAGTTATGACAATGTACAGTTATTAAAAACTGCCAGCAAAGTTGGTGAACCCTTGACTTACCAGATAAATGCTAATTCACGTGAAGCTTTTAAAGAAAGATCATCATGGCAATATACCAATACCATTGGTAGTGCATGGTCTATGCAATTAGGAGTAAAAGTTACTTTCTAATACAAGTTTTAAAGTTAAAAAGAAGGATTTTATTTTAATGGGGAGGTTGTGTCAAAATGCTGGCACAACTTTTTTTTATGCGCAAAGCCCAGACTTTCCCAAGCCCGGGCTTTGTTATTAC